>Ga0182024_10002544_pt1 | contig 45033 bp, 40 predicted proteins | sample P32metaG_FD_120480 | JGI IMG/M metagenome (GOLD analysis project Ga0182024, IMG submission 120480) | Permafrost microbial communities from Stordalen Mire, Sweden - P3-2 metaG (Illumina Assembly) | ecosystem: Environmental > Terrestrial > Soil > Wetlands > Permafrost | place: Sweden: Stordalen... | reverse complement strand
TGGCCGAGGACGCCACCGAGAAAGTCCGCGTCAGCTACGAGCCGTTGCCTTTTGTCCTGAATCCGGAGCAGGCGTTGCAGCCGGACAGCCCGCCGGTTCACGCCGAGCACGGTTCCAACGTGCTGCTCGACCGCACCTTCGTCTGGGGCGAGGTGGAAGAGCATTTCAAGGCAAGCCCGCGCCAGCTGTCGTTTCGCGTCACCTGGGGACGCAGTTCCACGGTTCCGATCGAGACTTTCGGCGTCGCCGCGTCATGGGACCCATGGCGCGACATGCTGGACGTATGGGCCTCGATCCAGATGCCGAAATATCCCGATCAGATCGCGCGTGCGCTGCGGATTCCGGCGAATGGCGTCCGGGTCCACCAGGACGTCGATGTCGGCGGCAGCTACGGCGTCAAGCGCGGCATCGCGCATCTGGCGCGGCGGCTCGGGCGACCGGTGCGCTTCATCGAAGATCGGCTGGAGAACATGCGCGCCGGCGACGCGCACGGCCCGGAGCGCATCTTCGACGTCGAAGTCGCCTTCAACGATGACGGCATCGTCAAATCGATGAAGATCCGCGCGCTCGACAATGCCGGCGCCTATGCCGGTCGTGCGCCGTTCCAACTCGGCAAGCCGATCGGTGCCATCGTCGGTCCCTACCGGATCGAAAGCGTGCAATACCGGGTGCAATCGGTCACCACCAACAAGGCGGTCCAGGAAGCCGTGCGCGGCTTCGGCCAGGCGCCGACCAATTATGCGATCGAGACCGCCATCGACAAGGTCGCCGCGGCGACACGCCTTGAACGCATCGAGGTGCGCCGCCGCAACTTCATCCGCAAGGAGCAGTTTCCCTACCTGATCCCGAGCGGCAGCACCTACGACAGCGGCGACTACCACGCCGTGGTCGACAAGGTGTTCGCGCATATCGATTTCGCCGCGATGGAGCAGGAGCGCGACCGCCTGCGCCGCTCCGGCCTGCTCGCGGGGATCGGCATCGCCGCCTGCCTGGAGCCGAGCGGCGGCAATTCATCGTTCGAACCGCTGCTCAATGAAAAGAACACCACCACCACCTGGATGGATTCCTGTCGTATCAATATCGACGGCCTCGGCTTCGTCACCGTGACCATTCACAACACCTCGTCCGGACAAGGCCACGAAACCTTGGTGGCCACGGTGATCGGCGAAGTCTTGCAGATCGAACCCGATTTGATCCGGGTGGTCAGGCCGGATTCGCTGGCGTGCCTGCCCTCCAACTCGCCGGTTGGCAGCCGGATGGCGATCATGCTCGGCGGCGCGGCGTTTCATGCCGCACAGAAACTCAAGGCAAAACTGGTTCGGGTCGCGGCCCATCAATTCCGCCTCGGCGACGACAAGGTGATCTATGCCGACGGCGGCGTCAGCGATCCCAACAGCGGCAGACAGCTCGGCTGGGCGGAGCTCGTCAATATCGCGCATCGCAATTTCCACCTGTTGCCGGAGGGCATGGAGCCCGGCCTCGAGGCGACGCATGTGATGCAGGTGCCGACCGGCGACAAGCTGCCGAAAGACGGCCGCGTGCAGATGTATTCGTGCCACTCGTTCGAGTTTCACGTCGTGCTGATGGCGATCGACCCCGTGCTCGGCAAGCCGGAAATCCGGCGCTACGTCATCGGCCATGATTGCGGCACGGTGATCAATCCGCATATCGTCAAGGGCATGACGCTGGGCGGCATCGCGCACGGCCTCGGTGCCGCGCTGCTGGAGGAGTTCGTCTATGACGACGAAGGCCATCTGATCACCCAGAGCTTCATGGATTATCTGCTGCCGTCCGCGCACGAAGTGCCGGAGGTCGAGATCGTGCATCACTTCACGCCGTCCCCGCACACCGTGTTCGGCCAAAAGGGCTCCGGCGAAAGCGGTTATCTCGGCGCGCCGGCGGCGATTGCCGCGGCGGTCAACGATTGCGTCGCGCCGCTCGGCATTTCCTTCAACAAGCTTCCGATCCGCATTTCCGCCGTCGGCGATGCGATCGCCAACGCACAACAGGGCAAACCCCACGAGCAAGCGACATGATCATCGACTGTCACGCCCATCTGGTGCCGCCGAGCCTGCTGGATGCCATTCGCGCCCGGGCCGCAAGCTTTCCGTCGATTCGGGTGATCGAGGAGAGCGGCAGCCTCGGATTTTCCTTCGCGGGCGGCAGCCGACGCGGCCGGTCTCGAAGCCGCTCAGCGACCTGCCGGCGCGGCTGAAATGGATGGACGAGCAAAACATCGAACGCCAGGTGGTCGGCGGCTGGCTCGACATGTTCGGCTATGAAGTGCCGGCGGAAGAGGGCGCGAACTGGTCGCGGCTGATCAACACCCATCTGGCGCAAACCGCGATGCGCGAGCCCCGGTTCGTGCCGCTGGCTACGGTGCCGTTGCAGCATGGCGCGGGGGCGGCCGAAGTGCTGCGGGAGGCCCATGCCGCCGGCTTCAAGGGCGCGATGATCGGGACCCAGCCCAGGGGCAAAGGCGGGGTGCTGGACGATCCCGCGTTGAATCCGTTCTGGGAAGCCGCCAACGAACTCGGATCGGTGGTTTTCGTCCATCCGGTATTCGAGAGCGGCGACGACCGCGTCCATGATTACGGCATGGCCAATGCGGTCGGGCGCATTACCGATACGCTGATAGCGATGTCGCGGCTGATCTATGCCGGCCATGTCACACGCTATTCCAGTGCCAGGATCGTCGCCGGAATCGGCGGCGCGGCGCTGCCTTACGTGATCGGCCGGCTGCGCCGCAACCATGCGCTCGACGAGAAGCTCGGCGATCCCGACGCCGCGCTGGCCGCCATGTATTACGACACCATCGTCCAGGATCCGCGCGCGCTGCGCTATCTCGCCGACATTGTCGGTGCCGACCGCATCATGATGGGATCGGACATGCCGTTCCCGATCGGCGATCCGGCGCCGTTGAAGATTGTCGGCGAGACCAGATTCTCCGACAGCGAACGCGCCGCGATCAATGGCGGGCTGGCGCGGCGCCTGTTCGGCTTGTGAGGGACGGCGTTCATGAAACTGGACATCGGCGGCGTCGAAACCATTCAGGCTCCGGTCGAGGCGCTCTGGCAGGCGCTCAACGATCCCGCGGTGCTGACGCGCTGCATTCCCGGCTGCAAGTCGATGACCGAAATCGCCCCCGACGCCTACAGGGTCGAGATGCAGCTGCGGGTCGCGGCGGTGGGCGGTTCGTTCGAAGGCGAGATTGCGCTGTCCGACAAGGAGCCGCCCCGGGCCTGCAGCATCAAGGTTTCCGGCGCCGGCACCTTGGGCCATGGCAATGGCGGCGCGCGTTTCGAGATCTCCCCGGAAGGAGCTGCCTCGCGCGTTGCCTTTCAGGGCGCCGGCGAGATCGGCGGATTGGTCGCCGGCGTCGGCCAGCGGATATTGAGCAGCGTTTCCAGGCATCTGGTCGGACGGTTTTTCACGGCGCTGCGCCAGGAACTCGAGACACCGGTCGAGGGCGCGGCGAAATAGCACGGACGCAAGCATTTGTGGAGGACACATGAGTAGAATTTGTATCGGCCTTGCCTGCGCCGCCGCGCTGTGGTCGGTCACGCCGGCTTCGGCCCAGGCGCCGGAGCCGCTGAGCATTGTCGTGTTTGGCGCGCCATCGCTCGGGGCGTTTCTGCCTCCGATCATCAAGGCGCAGAAATTCGACGAGAAGAACGGCCTTCTGATCAAGTTCGAGGAGCGCCCGCCCGACGCCTATACCGCGCAATTCAATTCCGGCGAATTCCAGCTTGGCGGCAGCGCGTCATTGCTGACGGTCGGCCTTGCCGACATCCGCGGGGTCAAAGTGACCTATCTTTTCAACCTGTTCGATTTCTGGGGCGCGGTCGTGACGTCCCGGCCGGACGTCAAGACCGTGAAGGACCTCGAAGGCAAGCAACTCGCCGCCGCCAAGGGCACCACCAACTACGTGATGTTCGACTGGTTCGCGCGGCAGCTCGGCGCCGACACCGCGAAGTTTTCCGTGATCAATACCGCGACCCCGGGCCTGATCGGTTAGGCGCTCGCCGATCGCGCTGACGCGGTGCAGCTCTGGGAACGGGCCTATACGACCTTGCTGTCGAAGACAGCCCGATATGCGCACCATCGATCTTGCAATCGCCGACAGCTGGAAGAAGTTCACCGGCAGCCGCGACATCCCCTATCTCGGCGTTGCCGCCCATGTCGACTGGGTCGAAAAGCACCAGAATCTCGTTCCCAAGCTTTATCGGGCGTACCAGGAAGCCGCCGAATGGGTTACGGCCCATCCGGATGAAGCCTCAAAACTGATCGCGCCGAAGTCGACGCCCGACGACCAGAAGGCGATTGCGGCACTGATTCGCGCCAACGACCGGCTTGGCATGAACGTGAAGTGGGCTTCGGACGTCGGCAAGGAGATCAAATCGGTCTATGCCGCCGGCAAGTCGATTGCATTCCTGCCGTCAGAGCCGTCCGATCAGACCATCTATCGGGCGCCGGGCAAATGACCGAGACCCCGCCCCAGGCCGGTTCACCGCCGCTGGCAACCCTTTTGGTTGCGGCGCTGAAACGGCTGGGGACGTCGGCGCTTCCGTTTGTCGTGGTCATCCTGATCTGGCAGTTCGCCTCGCTGTTCTTTCCGCGCTTCCTGTTTCCGTCGCTGGTCGACGTGTTCGGCCGCTGCCTCGAGATATTCTCGACCGGGTCGATGTTCGCCGACGTGCTGGCCACCATCTTTCGCATTCTGGCGGGCCTTGCCGGCGCCTTCTTGGTTGGCGGCATTCTGGCGTTGCTGATGGTGCGCTCGCGGGCGGTCGACAAGTTCCTGTCGCCGATCCTGTCGCTGTTCCAAGGCATTCCCGCGCTGTCCTGGGTGGTGTTCGCGATCATCTGGTTTCATGGCGTCGAGCTGCGCATTTTCTTCATCATGGTGATGACGACGCTGCCGGCCTTCACCTTCCAGGTGCTGGGCGCGCTGCGCGCCATGTCCCGGGATCTGATGGAGATGGTGTTCAGCTTTCGCCCGACGCGGATGAGCTGTTCCGGGTGATGATCGCGCCGGCGATCCTGCCGGACATCCTGACCGCCTGGAAGGTCAATCTCGGCAACGCCTCGCGCGTCGTAGTGGTCGCCGAACTGGTCGGCGCCACCGGCGGGGTCGGCTATGAGCTGCTGCAGCAGCAGCAACTGTTCGACATGGCCGGCGCGCTGGCTTGGACGCTGCAGCTGGTGTTCTTCGTATTGATCGTCCAGGGCGTGCTGACGCTGATTGAGAATACGGCATTTCGCTATCGCGCCGTGTCGGAGCGCGCGATATGAGCGACGCCGCCATCACCTGCACCGCGTCTCCAAGGTATTTGGCAAGCCGAACAGCGACGCGTCCTACCGCGCGGTGAATGGTCTCGATCTCGAGGTCTGCGGCGGCGAGATGCTGGCGATCCTCGGCAAGACCGGGTGCGGCAAGTCCACGATCTTCAACATGATCGCCGGGCTGACCGAGCCGACCAGCGGCACCGTGCGGGTCGGCGGCCGGGATCCGTTCGCCGATTTCGACTGGTTTCGCGGCAAGATGGCCATCGTGTTCCAGAGCGACCGGCTGCTGCCCTGGCGCACCGCGATCCAGAACGTCGAACTGGGACTGGAATTGCTGGGAGTGCCGGCGGCGGAACGCGGCAACAAGGCGCAGGCGTGGCTGACCACGCTCGGCCTCGGCGGTCATGAACATGATTATCCGCATGCGCTGTCGGGCGGCATGCGGCAGCGGGTCTCGATCGCGCGTGCGTTTGCGACCGACGCCAATATCCTGCTCTGCGACGAGCCGTTTTCCGCGCTCGATGAATCGACGGCCGGGCGGCTGCGCGCGGAATTCGTCCGGCTGGTGAAGGAAAACGGCAAGACCGCCGTCTTCATTACCCATTCGATCAGCGAGGCACTGCAAATCGGCGACCGCATCGTGGTGCTGAAACGTCCCGCCATGATCGCCTACGACGTCAGCTTTGACGGCGGCACCGGCGAGGCGGAGCGCGAACTCATCCGCAGTCGGATCGGTGACGTGCTCGCGGCCTAGGTGTTGCCAGACCCTCATGGTGAGGAGCGCGGCAACGCCGCGCGTCTCGAACCGCGAGACACAGCAGCCGTCGCGTCCTTACAGCCACAGGATCCGCTTGCGATATTCGAGGTCGGTCAGAAGCGGCGTCGCCGGTCCCTGGTGGAATACCGCGCCGCGCTCCAGTGCGAACACGCGGTCGGCCAGCGCCAGCACCAGATCGAGATTGTGCTCCACGATCACGATCGAGGTGTGGCGGCGCAGCCGGTCGAATACCCTGAACAGTTCGAGGACGACTGCCGGCGCCAGGCCCTCGAACGGTTCGTCGAGCAGCAGCAGCTTGACGTTCCCCGACATCGCGCGCGCCACCGCCACCATCTGCTGTTCGCCGCCTGAGAGATAATCGGCCGCGACATCCATGCGCGCCTTCAGGCGCGGGAAATATTCGAAAATCTGTTGTTCGCTCCAGGCCACGCCGTGGCTGCCATCGGTCTTGCGCGCGAGCCGGCCGAGCGAGAGATTTTCCCTGACCGTCATGCCGGCGAACAGGCCGCGGCCCTGCGGCACGTAGCCGATGCCCCGGCGCGCGATATCCGGCGCCGACATTCCGGCGATATTGCTGCCTTCATATTCGATCAGGCCGGATGCCCGCGGCACCAGCCCGGCCAGGGTTTTCAGCAAGGTCGATTTGCCGGCGCCGTTGCGCCCGAGCAGCGCAACGATTTCGCCTTCGCGCACGTCGAGCGTGGCGTCATGCAGAACATGGCTCTTGCCGTAAAACGTATTGACCCGCTCGAAGCGCAGGATCGGCGCGGCGGCGTGGCTTGGCGCGTCGGCGCGGCTGTGCTCGATCTCGGGAATGCCGGTGCCGGTATAGATTTCCTGCACGCGGCGGTCGGCACGCACCGCGTCGGGGGTGCCGGTCATCAGCACTTCGCCCTGGTTCATCACGGTGACGGCCTGCGAAAACCCGAGCACGCGATCGATGTCATGTTCGACGATCAGCACCGGAATGTGCGCGGAGACGTTTTCGATCAGGCTGGAGACGCGCTCGCGCTCGGCGGCGGCAAGTCCGGCGAGCGGCTCGTCGAGCAGCAGCAGCTGCGGCTTTGATCCGAGCGCGATGCCGAGATCTACCAACCGTTGACCGCCATAGGACAGCTCGCCGCCCGCGATCGCCTCGATGCCCTCGAGCCCGAGGAATTTCACCAGTTCCATCGCCTCCGCGTCGATGTCCGCATAGCTGTCGGCGTCGCGCCAAAGATTGAAGCGCATGTTGCTTTGCGCCTGCAGCGACAGCCGCAGATTTTCGTAGATCGACAGCCCGCGGAACAGATTGGTGATCTGGAACGAACGCGCCAATCCGCGGTGGCAGATCAGGTCGGACGGCAGGCCCTGGATGTCGCGGCCCTTGAGGCGAATGGTGCCGCCGTCCGCCGCAAACTGCCCGGAGATCAGGTTGAACAGGGTGGTCTTGCCGGCGCCGTTGGGGCCGATCAGGGCATGGATCTCGCCGGCGCCGATCCGAAGGCTCGCGCCGGAGACCGCGCGGATGCCGCCGAACTTCTTCGAGACGCCGCTGACCTCCAGCACCGTGCCGGTCACGCCGTCGGGGATCAGGAACAGAGGCAGCGGCAAGCCCTGATAGATCCTGCGCTTGCTCATCGCCGCCGCTTGTTCGCCCGCCGGCCAGAAGCGTCGTTGCAGCGTCGCCCAGACGCCGACCAGGCCGGCGGGCGAATACAGCACAAAGGCGACAAAGATCAGCCCGAACCAAAGCAGCCAATTCGGCGTCCAGATCGAGAACAGCTCGCGGAACAGGATGAAGAACAGCGCGCCCAGCGCCGGTCCCAGCAGGCTGCGCATGCCGCCGATCACCACCATCGCCAGCAGCTCGCCGGAAAACGGCACCGATACCGCTTCGGCCGAGACCAGGTAGGTCTGGAATGCGAGCAGCGCGCCAGCGAGGCCCGTGACCACCGCCGAGATCACGAACACCGCGAGCTTGTAGCGTTCGACCGGATAACCCTGGAAGGTGGCCCGCAACTGGTTTTCGCGGATCGCCACCAGCACGTGGCCGAACGGCGACCGCACCAGCCGGAGCAGCACATACAGCACACCAAGCCCGATCAGCGCGACCGTGATGTAGTAGGCGAGCGCATTGTCGAGGCTGAACGGTCCGATCCGGCCGCGCTTCAGGCCGGCGAGGCCATCCTCGCCTCCGGTGACCTCGCTCCAGCGGAACGCGACGGTGTAGGCGAGTGCCGCGAGCGCCAGCGTCAGCAGGGAGAAATACACGCCGCGGCGTCGCAGGATCAGCGCGCCGACGATTGCCGCCGTCACGGCGACCACGATCATCGACAGCAGCAGCGGCAGCCAGATCTCGCCGCCGAACCAGTGCAGCTGGATCAGGCCGGCGGCATAGGCGCCGATGCCGAACCAGATGCTGTGGCCGAACGACACCAGCCCGGCGGTGCCGACACACAGGTTGAGGCCCATGGTCGCGATCGCGAAGATCACCACCGTGGTTCCGGTGTTGAGCGACAGGCCGAGTGCGGGCAAAGCGAACGGCAGCGCGATCATCGCGAGGCCTGCCAGCAGCAGCGGCTGGTATTTTGAGGCCGCACGCAGCTTCATTCGAATTTCTCGATGCGTTCGCCAAGCAGGCCGCGGGGCCGCACCAGCAACACGGCAAACATCAACAGGTAGATCGACGCTTCGCCGGCCGCCGGCGCGAAGTGGATGGTGATGCCACGCACGACGCCGACCAGGAGGGCTGCGAGCACGACACCCCAGAAACTGCCGAGGCCGCCGATCACCACCACGACAAAGGCGACGGTGATGACCTCGGATCCCATGGCGGGATGCACGATCGTGATCGGCGCGAAGAAGGCGCCGCCCATCGCGGCCATGCCGACGCCGAGCATGACGATGGCGGTCATGTAGGGCTGCAGCCGGATGCCGAGCGCGGCCACCATGTCGGGGCGCTGGATCCCGGCGCGGACCACCCGCCCGAACGAAGTCTTGTGCAGCAAGAGCCAGACTCCCAGCAGCACCGCGGCCACCACCGCCAGCAACATCACGCGGTAGCGCGAGAACAGGAAGTCGCCGACGATGACCGAGCCGCGAAAGGCCGGCGGTATCGATGCCGACAGCGGCGCCGAGCCCCAGATGATGCGGATCGCCTGCTCGGCGACCATGGCGAGCCCGAACGTCACGAGCAGGCTCAGGATCGGGTCGGCGCTGTAGAAACGGCGCAGGATGTATCGCTCGAACAGGATGCCCAGCAAGGCGACCGCAACCGGCGACAGCACGACCGCGGCACCGAAGCCGAGATATCTGGTGATTTCGACCGATACGTAGGCGCCGAGCGCGTAGAACGCGCCATGCGCCAGGTTCACCACGCCGCCGACGCTGAAGATCAGCGACAGGCCGAGCGCGATCAGCAGATAGTAGCCACCCAGCACGAGGCCATTGACCACCTGTTCCAGCAAGAACTCGAACTGCATGCGCGATCCCGCGAAGATACCAGGTGTCGGGTGCAACGGATAAACGCGTTCACCCGGCCCGCGCCGCGGACCGGGCGAGCGACGCCGCGGTTACATCGAGCAGGGGTTCTGCTCCTTGGTCAGCGCGATGCTCTCGAGCGATTCGTTCGGTCCCGGAATCGCAGCACCGAGTTCGAGCATGTCCCACTTGTCCTTGGCGTGGCCCTTGGGCTTGACCGTGAAAGGATAGGCCTCCTGCATCAGCTGGTGATCCCACGACCTGAAATAGCCCTGGCGTCCTTTCAGGATCTCGAACGGCGTTTGCTTTTCGAAAAAGGCGATCAGCGTGTCGGTCTCGGTCGACTTGGTCTCGCTCATGGCCTGCGCCATCATCTTCAGCGAGACATATTCGATCCAGGCGTGGTTCTCCGGCGGCTTGCCGTATTTCTTGATGAAGTTCGCCACGAAGGTTTTCGAAGCCGGAACGTCGAGGGTGTGATACCAGACCGTCGGCCAGGTGCCGCTCAGATTGCCGTCGCCGGCCGCCCAGGCGTCGGCGGTGTTGAGGTTGAAGCCGACAATTGGATAGGGCAGGCCGAATTCGGCGTATTGCTTGATCAGGGTGGTGACCTGATTGCCGGCGAGGTTGGAGCAGACCACGTCCGGCTTGGACTGGCGGATTTTCAGCAAATAGGGGCTGAAGTCGGTGACGTCGGTGGCGACAAGTTCGTCGCCGATCAGCTTGCCGCCATTGGCGTCGAAGAACGATTTGGCGGCGCGGGCGAGGTCGTGGCCGAAGATATAGTCGGCGGTGAGGGTATAGAATTTCTTGTCCTTCATCATGTTGTCGCGCACCAGCGCCTTGCCGACCGCGTTGACCATCACCGTGCTCGGGATGTCGACGTGGAAGGTGTAGCGGTTGCAATTCTTGCCGCGCAGCGCATCCGAGCGGGCACCGATCTGCATGAACAGCCGCTTGTTGCGGTCGGCGACCTGCATGATGGTGAGCGCGGAGGCCGAGTTGATTTCGCCCATCAGCACCGCCACGCCGTCCTGGTCCAGCATGCGCTGGGCCTTGGTCGCGGCGGTCGCGGGGTTGACCGAGTCTTCCGAGGTGATGTCGAGCTGGCGGCCCATCACGCCGCCGGCCTGGTTGATTTCCTCTTCGGCGAGGCGAATGCCGAGCTGGGCGTAAGCGCCGAGCGCGCCGAGAAAACCGGTCAACGGCGTCAAATGGCCAATTTTGATCTTTTCGGTCTGGCCGCGGACGATGGACGGAAAACCGATCGTCGAAGCGCCGGCGAACGCAGCGCTCGCCTTCAGCAGGGTTCGTCGGCTGTAGCGGATCATCGTGGGTCTCCTCCCGGGGTCGGTCGCGCTGTCCCGCTTCGATCTCGCTTCATGCGAGAATGTGAGAGACGTTTTTCTATTGCTAAATGATATTTCCGGAGCCGACCGCCGCTGTCAACGCCAAATGCGACTTCGGGCGTCGCGCTTTAGGAGGATTTCGTCAGGCTGCGGGCGCCGAATTCCGCCGACAGGCGATTGGCGGCCGCCCGCACGATCCTGGCGTGGCCCTGCAGCGCCTGATCGGAAAGCCGCCAGATCGGGCCGGATATGCCGAGCGCCCCGACGGTCTGGCCGGTAAAATCCATCACCGGAACGGCGATGCAGCGCACCTCCGGATTGAATTCGCCGTCGTCGAAAGCAATGCCGCTGTGCTTGACCTCGGCAATTTCGCTCAGCAGCGCCGCAGCCTCGGTGATCGATTTGTCGGTCGATGGCTTCATGTCGACGCGCTCGAGGAAGCGCTTCAGTTGCTCGGGCCGCAGCGAGGCCAGGATGATCTTGCCGAGCGCGGTGCAATGGGCCGGGCGCACCACGCCGACCCGATCGGTCAGTTGAAAGGCGCCGGGGCCGCTGGTGCGGGCGATCACCACGACAGCGTCGCCCATGCGTACCGCGAAATGGCCGCTTTCGCCGGTTTCCCGCGACAGGTCCTCCAGCACCGGAGTCGCGACATTGACCATCTCGATCTCGTCCAGCGCGCTGGCGGCAAGCGCAAACAGCGGCCGGCCGACGCGGTAACGCTTGGAATCCCGGGCCTGGCGCAGATAGCCCAGCGACACCATGGTCTTGGCGAGGTGGAACGTGGTCGAATTGTGCAGGCCGACCAGCTTGCTCAATTCCGCAAGCCCGACGCCCTCGCGATGACGCGCAACCTGCTCGAGGATCGCAAAGGCGCGGCCGAGCGACTGCACGCCGACGCGCTGACGGTCGTCGGCGTCGTCATCGATGTCGCCCTGCGGTGGTTGCACGAGCCTGGCGATGGCGGTCTTGCGCGCCGCGGCCGGCTTTTCGTTGAGCTTTGGTTTGGTACGCGATCTCACGCCTCGAGCCTCCATGCGACGGTACCGCACTGTATCAGGCGAGCCGCATCCACCAACAGCGCTGATCGTCCAACGAGCATACCACAATATCAATTGACGTACAGTATTATGAGAAATAGGGTCCGCGCGCTGGGCAACGATGGGAACGGCGGCGCGCTTCCGGCCGTTCCTCCAGTGGTGCGTAACTGGGAGAGGCATTCGATGTCGCCGCGCAACGCGCTCAATGGGGCTCAAGTCATTGTCGACTATCTGATCCAGGAAAAAGTGCCGCAGGTGTTTGGTCTGTGCGGCCACGGCAACATCCAGTTCATCGACGCGCTGTACGAACGCTCGCACGATATCAGGACCATTTCGGTACATCATGAGAGCGTCGCCGGCTTCATGGCGGACGTCTATTACCGGGTCTCCGGGCGGCCGACCGCCACCTTCACCTCCTGCGGGCCGGGCTCGGCCAACCTGCCGATCTCCCTCGGCAACGCATTTCTGGATTCGGTGCCGTTCATGGCGGTCACCGGCAACGTGCCGACCAGCCAGTTCAATCGCGGCGCGTTTCAGGAATTGTATCGGCATTACCAGGCGGACTTTCCATCGACCGTGCGGTCCTACTGCAAGAAGGTATTCCAGCCGACCCGCGGCGAGATGGTGCCGCTCGCGGTCCGGCAGGCCTGGAAGACGATGACGACAGGCCGTCCGGGTCCGGTGGTGCTGGATGTTCCCTTTGACGTCTTCATGGAATCGGCCGCCGAAGAGGCGCCGAACGCGAAGAGCTGGAACGGCAACATCTCCAGCCGCTGCGGCGCCGATCCCGACGGCGTTGCCACGGCGGTCGACATGCTGCTCGGCGCCGAGCGTCCGGTGATGCTGGTCGGGCAGGGCGTGCGCTACGGCGGCGCCGCCGAGGAACTGTTGAAGCTCGCCGAACGGCTGCAGATTCCGGTGGCGGCGTCGGCCAGCGGCCTTGGCGCGCTCGACTGCCATCATCCGCTCGCGCTGGGTCTGGTCGCGCGGGCCGGTCATTATCAGGCCAATCACGCGACGCGCCAGGCCGACGTGCTGCTGGCGCTGGGCGTGCGCTTTGACGATCGCACCTCGAGTTCGTGGATCCCCGGCTACTCCTTCACCATTCCGCCGACCCGGCTCATTCACGTCGACATCGACCCCGAGGAAATCGGCCGCAATTATCCGGTGGCGCTCGGCCTGATGGCCGATGTGCGCACGTTCCTGCGCCAGATTCATGCCGAACTCGATCGTCGCGCCGATCTTAGCCAGCGCGCCGACGCCCGCCGCAAATGGCTGGCGCAGATCGATACCTATCGCAAGGAGTGGGACAAGTTCGTGGCGCCCGGTTTTTCCGACGACACCACGCCGATCAATCCGCAGCGCGCCGCCCACGAGATCGACAAGGCACTGCCCGAGGATGCCATCCTGGTCAGCGATATCGGCGTGCATCACAATTGGCTGTTGAGCTTCTGCAAGCCGAAGCGGCCGGACTCGCTGATCGGCTCGATGGGGTTCGGCCCGATGGGTTTCGGGGTTGCCGGGGTGATGGGCGCGAAGTTCGCGGCGCCCGACCGGCCCTGCGTCTCGGTGTGCGGCGACGGCGCCTTCTTCATGCATGCCAATGTGCTGGGCACGGCGGTCGAATATAATCTGCCCGTGGTCTGGGTGGTCTGGAACAACTATGCCTACGCCTCGATCCGCGGCCTGCAGCGCGGCTATCTCGGCGGTCGGGAGCTCGCGACCGATTTCCACGATCCGAACACCGGCGCGCGCTACAATCCGGATTTTGCCGCGATGGCGCGCGCCTGCGGCGTCGAAGGCGTGCGGGTCGATCGCGCCGGCGATCTTGGCGAGGCCATCCGCAAGGGGATCGCCGCCAACAAGCCGTATCTGATCGACGTCGACATCGCCGCCGACATCAATCCGAGCGGCGCCGGTGTCTGGGAGCTGCCGGGGCTCGGGCAAAGCAAGGCCGGCATCGGAGTCAGATACGAACCGACCTGACCGCCGTTCGGCTCAAGGCGGTCGCTTCCTTAGTTCTATCGGGGGAAAATGATGTTGCTTGCAGGCAAGAAGGTGGTGGTGGTCGGCGGTTCTTCCGGCATCGGGCTGGCGACCGCGGAACTGGCCAAGCGCGAGGGGGCGGATGTCATCATCGCCTCCCGCAACGTCGATCGGCTGGATGCGGTGGCCGAAAAGCTCGACGCTATCGCGATCCCGGCCGACGTCACCAGCGACGACAGCATCGCCAGCCTGTTCCAGCGCTGCGGCCCGGTCGATCATGTCGTGCTCACCGCGGCGCAGCTCCGCACCGGCCCGTTCAAGACCGTGGCGATGGCAGACGTTCGCGCCACCATGGAAAGCAAATTCTGGGGCGCCTGGCGCGTCGCGCGATCAGCGGAGATCCGTCCGGGCGGATCGCTCACCCTTGTCTCCGGCTATCTCAGCATTCGTCGGCGGCCGAACGCCGCGATCGTCGGCGCCGCCAATGGCGCGCTGGAATCGCTGGCGCGCGGCCTCGCGCTCGAACTCGCGCCGGTGCGCGTCAATGCCGTCTCGCCCGGCATCATCGACACCCCGATCCGGGCCGCGATGCCGGAAGCGGCACGCCGCGACATGCTCGCCAGCACCGCTGCCGCCTTGCCGGTCGGCCGCGTCGGCCTTGGCGAGGACATTGCGCGGCAGATTCTCGCCTTCATGACCATCGGGTTTGCGACGGGATCGATCGTCTATATCGATGGGGGCGCCCTGATTGCCTGATGGTCGGGGTTCGAGCCGCGAGTTCTCAATGACGGGAAATGTCGCAAGACTGGTTGTTGTCGGCCATGGCGCGGCCGGACTCGCAGCCGCGCTCTCGGCGGCCGAACAGGCACGCCACCGCCGCCTGCACCTCGATATCACGCTGCTGGAAAAATCCGGCGAGGCCGACGCCGGCGGAAACACCCGCTGGAGCCCGTCCTATATGCGGATGGCGGCCCCGGACCAGCTCGGCTCCGGGTTTGAAGAGGACATGCAACAGGCGTCCGGCGGACTGGCCGATCAAGACTATTTTCGGACGCTGGCGGAAAATGCCGTCGCGACGATCGGATGGTTGCAGGGCCACGACGTCGAGTTCGTCACGCCGGTCTACTACCTCAGCGCCGGACCGGCTCGGATCCAGCCGGTCGGCGGCGGCCGGACGATTGTCGAGCGGCTGGCGCTGGCGGCGAAACAAGCGGGGGTGAACATCGCTTACGAATCCGCGGCGGCGCGGCTGGCGGCAAAGGAAGCTCGCATCCGCGGCGTCGAGATCGAGTCCGGCGCGGGTGACACGACGACCATCGATGCCGACGCCGTCGTGCTCGCCTCGGGTGGATTCCAGGGCAACCCTGCGATGATGCGGACGCATTTCGGCCCGCAAGCGGAAAGCCTCAAGCTGATCTCGCCGGGAACCCGGTTCGATCGCGGCGATGGCATCCGCATGGCGATGGCCGAAGGCGCAAGCGTGTCCGGCGCGTGGGACGGCATGCATATCGAACCGGTCGATCCGCGAAGCCAACACTCCGCACCGGTGGTGCTGGTCTATCCGTATGGGATTGTGGTCGATCAGGACGGGCGCCGCTTCTTCGACGAAGCCAGCGGGCTGGTGCACGAGACCTGGGAGGCCTTTGCTCGGGATATCCATTTCGAACGAAAGGGCCATGTCGCCTATGCGATCCTCGACAGCCGGCTGTTCGAGATCGAAGGTTTTGAGCGCGCGATCCGCTCAGAGGTGCCGCCATATCAATCGCCGTCGATCGAGGGCCTTGCGGCGCAGATCGCAATTCCGGCTAGCGCTCTGCGCGAGACGATCGAGGCTTTCAATAACGCCGCGACCGGCGATCCCACCCGGTTCGACCCGACGCGCTGCGACGGATTGGCGGCGGCCGAGACCTTGCAGCCGCCGAAATCGAACTGGGCGCGGCCGCTGACAAAACCGCCTTATCTCGCTTATCCGCTGGTCGGCGCCATCGCCTACACCTTTGGCGGCCTTGCGACCAATGAGAGGGCGGAAGTGCTCGGCGAGCGCGGACCGCTGCCCGGCCTTTACGCGGCGGGAGAAAGCACCGGCCATTTCTATCGTACCGCGCCCAACGCCGTGTCGGTGCTGCGCGCGCTGGTGTTTGGAAAAATTGCGGGACGGCAAGCGGTCGACTTCCTCGCCAGGCGATAGTATCCCGGGTTTCGGAGAACATTGCGCAGAAGGGAAACAAAATGACCTCTGAAGATAACGGCGCCTTCATCCGCAACATCGCCGAAGTGCCGTGGCGCGAATTTCCCAACCATTTCGGCGGCGCCTTGTCGAAGCCGCTGGTGATGCCGGAGACGGCCGGCGCGCGACACCTCGATTACCGGATCTCGATGTATCAGCCGATGGCCCATGTCGCCCGCCACCAGCACCGGGTTCAGGAGCAGATCTACCATGTGCTGGAAGGCGAGGGGCTGATGGAGATCGCCGGCAAGAACCATGTCGTGCGCAAGCACGATGTGATCTTCCTGCCGCCGGGCGTCGAACACGCCATCTCTAATTCCGGGCTGGTCGATCTGGTGTTCCTGGTGATCACCTCGCCGGTCAGCGATGGCGGCGCGTGATGCGGATGCGGCTCGAAATAGCGATGGCACATCCGCGGGCCTCATGGTTCGGGACGCGCGGCGTTGTCGCGCTCCTCACCATGAGGGGGTAGACCTCATCCTGAGGAGCATCGCGAAGCGATACGTCTCGAAGGATGAAGCCACAAACCGGCAAGCCAACTAGGAGCTGGCGCCGAGTCCGAGGCACGCGTAAATCCGCCTTGCATAGGCGCCGAACTCGTCGGTGGTCTTGAGCGGCAGCGCGCGCGGAAACGGCAGCTCGATCGGGAAATACTCCGCCATGCGCGCCGGGCTCGCGGTCAGCACCGCGCAATGCGAAGCGAGGAACACCGCCTCCTGGATGCTGTGCGTGACAAAGATGATGGTCTTGCCGCTCTCGCGCCAGATCCGCAGCATTTCGAGGTTCATCTGTTCGCGGGTCAGGGCGTCGAGTGCCCCGAACGGTTCATCCATCAGGATCAGCTTTGGATCATGGATGAAGGCGCGCGCGATCGCCGCGCGCTGCTGCATGCCGCCGGACAATTGCTGCGGATATTTATCCTCGTAGCCGGCCAGCCCGACCAGCGCGAGAAGCTCGCGCGCCCGGGCGCGGGCGGCCTTGATCGGCAGGCCGACGATCTCCGCCGGCAACAGCACGTTGTCGAGAACGGTCCGCCATTTCAACAGCAGCGCCTGCTGGAACACCATGCCGACGTCGCGGGCGGGATCGAACGGCGTGCGCGCATTGCCGATCTGGATGCTGCCGCCGCTCGCGTCATGAAGCCCGGCCAGGATCTTCAGGATGGTGGTCTTGCCGCAACCGGAGGGGCCGACCAGCGAGACCAGCTCGCCTTCCTGCACATCCATGGTGACGTCGGAGACCGCGAGAAATTCCTCGCGCCCCGAACGATAGACCTTGCGGACATTGCGCAGACGGATGAAGGGGCTTTCCGGTTCGCTCATGCCAGCCATTTCTGCAAATGGGCGGCGACGAAAGCGTTGTCACCGAGGTCTGCGTGTTCGCGGCAGACGCGGTCGATCTCGCGCATCTGGCCGGGGCTGAGGCCTTCGGCGGGATCGAGGCACCAGATGCCCCGCATCAGTCCCTGCCGCCGAAGGACTTCGTGGCAGCCGGCGATGCAGCCGTGAAAATTATTGGCGACGTCGAAGAACGCGCTGTTGCAGTCGGTGACGCGGGCATCGAGCGCCAGCAGATCGGCCGGCAGCGTGTCCTTGCCGCGCGCGGCGCGGCACATCTCGAATTGCCGGATCGCGGTTGCGGTCCACACCGACCAGTGGCCGAGCAGGCCGCCGCGGAAATAGGCGCGGGTGGTGACACCCTGGTCGCGCAGATCGAACGGCAGCAGGAGGTCGAGCAGGATATGATCGTCATTGCCGGTATAGAGCGCGACGCGGTCGAGCGCGCCGGCGGCGCTGACGCCGCGCAGCACGTCGAGCGTGCGGTAACGGTTGAACGGCGCGATCTTGATGGCGATGACATTGTCGATCGCGGCGAAGAGGCGCCAGAACTCAGCGCTCAGGATCACGCCGCCGACCGCGGGCTGCAGATAGAAGCCGACCAGCGGAATTTCGCGCGCCACCGCTTCGCAATGCGCGATGATGTCGTCTTCGGAGGTGGCTTGCATCGCCGCCAGGCTGAGCAGCCCGGCATGATAGCCGATGCCGCGCGCGATCTTCGCCTCGGCGACGGCCTGTGCTGTCGGCCCGACCAGGCCGGCGACCAATGCGAGCGGGCGGCGGGTCCAGTTCGCCGCGGTTTCCGCCGCCAGTTCCAGCACCGGCCGGTACAGGCCGACCTCGCGGATGGCGAACTGGGTGGTGTGGACGCCGACCGCAAGCCCGCCGGCGCCGGCGTCGATGTAATAGCGCGTCAGCGCGCGCTGATGCACGGTATCGAGACCACGGTCGGCGTCGAGCGCCAGCGGATGGGCCGGCAGCACCGTGCCGTCGGCGATCAGCTGCCGCACCTCGGACTTCATCTGGCTATGATGCATGTCGCCTGTCCTCATCCATATTCGGGGCCGGCGACCGCGAACGGCGGTTCCGCGGCATCGGTCGCGGCGCCGCCGAACCGCATGCGCTGAAATGGCCGCTCGATGCGCCAGCCGCGCGCCGTTAGCCGCTCGAGAAAGCCGCCTTGGGTGCTGACCACGTCGATCAGCACCGCGCCGGTTTCGGCGCCAACGATCGCATCGACCAGCGCCAGCGCCCGATCCGGATGGTCTGCAAATAGCGGACCGATGTGGCGGGCGGCGCGGCCATCGCGAACCAGCGCCGCGGCGCTGCCGCGAGACAACAGCCGCGCGTTCGGCCGTCGGCAAAACTCCGCCAACAGGGTGCTGCGATCAAACCCCATTGCGCGCCGATCGCGCGCCGCGAAGTCGTCGGCGTTGCCGGCCTGCAACGGCGGCGCGGCAGCATCCGTTCGGCTCGAGTTCTGCAGCCGCAACCGCCGCAACTGCAGCGTCGGCGTGAAACCCAGCGGGCCATAGACCGCAGCGCCCGCCGGCGTTGCGTCGAGCCAGGGAGTGAGGCGCTGCCGGGCCGCCGCGGCGAGGCAGGCGTCAAGCAGTTTGGTCGCCAGGCCACGGCGGCGCCAGCTTGCGGTGACCAGCACCATGCTGATCCAGGCGTTGCCGGGCGGGTAGGGCAGGAGTGCGGCGGTGGCGATCAGGCGATGCTCCGGCTCGCGCAGGCCGAACACCGTTCCCGCGCCGAGAAAAAATCGCCAATCGGCCTCGTTCTGGTTCCAGTGCGCCTCGGTCGACAGCGCAAGAGCGCCGGGCACGTCGTCCGCACCCAACTCGACAATGGCGAACTGGTCAGTAGCGACCATCGCGCACCTCGTATTTGGTGGGCTTGCCAAGGCTCGGCATCGCGCGAGCGACCCAGTCGGCGGTCCAGCCGATCAGCCGCTCGGTATCGACGATCGGCAGGCCGAACAATTCGACCGCCCGCGAGGTGTCGGTGATCCAGGCCGTCGGCTGCTCGCGGCCGAGCAGGATCGGATCGCGGCCGAGCCGCGCGCCGAGCCGGGCCGCGAGGTCGCGCACTGCGAGAATCCGGTGGCCGCTGACATTGATCGGCGAGGTCGGCGTGTCGCAATGCGCGAGGCAGCGCAGCGCCTGGGCCGAGGCATCGCCCTGCCAGATGAAGTTGACATGGCCGAGGCTGAGGTCGATCGGCTGGCCCAGAGCGATCCTGGTGGCGATGTCGTGCAGCACGCCATATCGCATGTCGATCGCGTAATTCAGCCGGAACAGGCGGCCGGGCGTGTTGAATCTGCGCGAGAAATATTCGAACATGCGCTCGCGCCCGACGCAGGACTGGGCGTATTCGCCGGGCGGATCGGGCGGCACGCGTTCGTCGGCGCCCTTGCCGGCAACCGGCACGAACGGATAGACGCAGCCGGTCGAGAACGCCACGATCCGCGAGCCGGCAAAGGCCTGCGCGACCAGCGCGGGGACATGGGCGTTCATCGCCCAGGTCAGCGACAGGTCGCCCTCGGCGCCGAACTTGCGGCCGGCCATGAATACGATGTTCTGCGATTTCGGCAGCGCCGCGATCGCGGCTTCATCGAGCAGGTCGCAGTTGATGGTCTCGATGCCGCGGGCCTGCAGCCAGCTCTTTATGTTTGGGTCGCTGAAGCGTGCGACGCCGATGACGCGGCGGTCGGGCAGCGCGGCCTTGGCAAGGCCGGCGAGCGTCGGGCCCATCTTGCCGGCGACGCCGAGAATCATGACATCGCCATCGACCTTGCGGAGATCGTTGATCAGCGCCTGGCTCGGCCGGCACAACAGCTCGTCGAGCGCCGCCACATCGGCAATGGTTTCCGGCAGATTGTCGCGCGTCAGCAGCATGTGTTGGCCTTCAATCTCTATTGCAGCCGCACGTCCCTGACCACGAACAGCCGTTCGAGGCCAAGCACCAGGCCGTAAAGCGCGACGCCGAGGATGGCCAGCAGCACCACCGCCATCACCATCGCCGGGGTGTCGAGCGAGGACTGCACCTGGATCATCAGGTAGCCGAGCCCGCGATCCGAGGCGATGAACTCGCCGACGATAGCGCCGGCGACCGCGAGAATGGCGCCGACCTTCATGCCGGAGAACACGTAAGGCAGCGCGCCGGGCAGCTGGATCTTGCGAAACAGCGTCCAGCGCGAGCCGCGCAGCGATTTCACGAGATCGAGCAGATCGGGCTCGACCTCGCTCAGTCCGCGCGCCGTCGTCAGCAGGATCGGGAAAAAGCAGATGCTGAAGGCGATCAGGATGTTCGGAAGGATGCCGTAGCTGAACCAGACGATCACCAGCGGCCCGAGCGCCACTTTCGGGATCATGTTCAATGTGACGAACAGCGGCAGCAGCAGCAGGCTCGATAGCGGCGACCAGCAGAACAGCACGGCCAGCGTCACGCCGACGGCGGCGCCGAGCGCGAATCCGCCGAGGATTTCCGCGGCCGTGACGGCAAGGTTGGAAAGCCAGGCATATTTCGCCGAACTCAGCGTCGCCATGGCGGCGAGCGGCGAGGGCAGGATGAATTTGGGGACATGGAAGGCGTCGACCAGAACCTGCCACAGCACGATCACGGCGAGATGCACGATCAGGATGATCGCCAGCGATCGAGCCGAACGCGTTCCGTCATCAAGCACGGCTCAACCTCCCGTTCGAGGCCTGCGGCCTGCCGGCGCCGATCCGGCCAATCTATCGCGACGGCCTCGATCTTTCAACCATCCGGTTGATTAACGCATCAGGGCCGCAGTGCCTGCATCACCAGGTCGACCACGTGCCTGCGGCGGGCGCGCCGCGCGGCAGGAAGGCTCAGATCGGTGCCGAAGATCGCCGACAGGGTCGGCGTGTTGGAGAAGAAGAAATAGCTCAAGCCGGCGATCGAGATATAGAGATGCACCGGATTGACGCCCTTGCGGAAGCATCCGGTGCGGACGCCCTCGCGCAGGATCTTCGAGACCAGGCTGACCAGCGGCGAATGCATCTCCTCGAGCTTGAGCGAGGCGCGCACATGCGCAGCGCCGTTGCGGTTTTCGTCATTGAGCAGCAGGATGAAATCCGGGTGCCGCGCGAGGTGATCGAACGAACTCTCGATCAGTTTCCGGATCGCCCGTTGGGGCGGCAGCCCCTCGAGGTTGAGCTTGCGTTCCTGGGTGCGGATTTCCTCATACACCCATTCCAGCACCGCCAGATACAGCGCGTCCTTGTCGCCGAAATAGTGGTAGACCAGTTGCTTGTTGACACCGGCGCGCGCCGCGATTTCGTCGACCCTGGCGCCGGCGAGCCCGCTGCGCGCGAATTCACGCCGCGCCGCGGTCAGCAGCTTGCCGCGGGTGGCGACCGGATCGCGCCGCTGCCGCTTGATATTATCCGATCGTCTTGCAGCCATTTCCAACCAGACAGTTGACAATTCGACGCGTCCTTGTTGCATTGGTAGCGTTACCGACCTGCAACGACAAGGCCGTCGATCGCAAACCAGGGAGAGTCGCCATGAACGCCTTGAGGATTGCCGGACTGGCGCTCGCGGTGTCGACGCTGGCCTGGTCGGCGCCTGGCCGGCCGGCCGCTGCCGCCGAGTCCGTCAACCTGATCCTGAACTGGACGCCGACCGCCGATCATTCGCCGTTCTATTACGCCAAGGCGCAAGGCTGGTACGAAAAGGCCGGCATCGATCTCAATATCGAGGTCGGCAAGGGATCGGGTGTATCCGCGCTGAAGGTCGGCTCCGGCGGCGCGCCGTTCGGGATCGCCGACCTCGCGACCATGCTGGTGGCGCGCAGCAAGGGCGCCGATGCCGTGGCGGTGATGAGCATCTATGCCAACACCGGGCAGACCTTCTACTGGCTGAAGAGCTATGGCGTGAACGGCGTCAAGGACTTTCCCGGCCACAAGATCGGCAATCCGCCGGGCGACGCCTCGCGAGTGATGTGGCCGGCCTTCGCCAAGGCGGCGGGGATCGCGCCCGATGCGGTAAGCTTTGTGAATGTCGGACCGACCGCCAAGATCGCGGCGCTGAAGAGCCACGCCGTCGATATCATCAGCGATTTCTACAATGAGCATGATTTGAAGGTGATCGAGTTCGGCAGCGATCTCGGCTTCGTAAACTGGAAGGACATCGGCCTCAACCCGTATGGCAACTCGCTGATCGTCAACGGCACGTTCATGCGGAACAACCCGAAGCTGGTCGAGGATTTCGTGCGCATCAGCCAGAAGGCGTTCGCCGCCTGCGTCGCCGAGGTCACCCCGTGCCTGAAGGCGCTGCTCGACCAGGTGTCCGGTCTCGACAAGGAGAACCAGCAGCGCCAGTGGGAGCGTATCAAGTTCCTGATGACCGACGAGTTCACCACCACCAAGGCGCTCGGCTGGATCGACGACGCGCGCATGAAGAAGGATTACGAACTGGTGCAGACCTATCTCGGCATGGAGAAGCCGTTCGCGGTGGAAAGCGCGTTCACGACCAGGCTGCTCGACACCTCGATCAAGATGGACGCGAGCAAGGTCAGGCAGTGAAATCGATCGGCGACCCTGCGACCGGCGATTGCCGCATCATTGCGGCGCAATGCCGGAGGCTTTGACCACCGCCGTCAGCTTGTCGTGGTCGGCCTTCATGAGGTCGGCGAGTTCGGGCAGCGGCGTTGGCTTGCCCGGAATGTCGGCGACGGAAAGCTCGCGCTGGACGTCGGGATTGCGCAGCGCCTTGTCGACTGCGGCGTGGATCTTGTCGACCAGCGCCTGCGGCGTCGCCGATGGCACATAGATGCCATACCAGGGCAGGTAAGCCGCCTCGGCATATCCGGCTTCCGCGATGGTCGGCACGTCGGGCAGATCGGCAACCCGCTTTTCGGTGAAGACCGCCAGCGGTTTGACCGAGCCGTCCTTGATATGCGGCAGCGCCAGCGCCAGCGAAACGATCTCGAAATGCATCAGATTGGTCATCAGGTCGACCAGCGCCTGAGGCTGGCCCTTGTAGCCGACATTGGTCAGCTTGATATTGGCAACCTGGAACAATTTCTGCGCGGTGAGGTCGATCGAGGAGCCGGTGCCGGGATTGCCGAAATTGAGCTGGCCGGGCTTGCTGCGCGCATAGGCCACGAATTCAGCCATCGTCTTCGCCGGCATCGCCGGATTGACCACGGCGACGCTCTGATTCCAGACCGCGACGCCGACGCATGTGAAGCTCCCCGCGTCCCAGCCGGCGTTCTTGTAGAGGCTGGGATTGACCAGCACCGCGGGTCCGGTGACCAGCCAGGTTTAGCCGTCGGGATTGCTGCGCGCGGCCGCGGCGGTACCGATATTGCTGTTGGCGCCGGGCCTTGCTTCCACGACGACCGGCTGTTTCCAGTCGCGGCCAACCTGCTCGGTGACCGCGCGCGCGACGATGTCGACAATGCCGCCGGGCGGATAGGGCACGATGATGCGGAGCGGGCGGTTCGGATAATCGCTCTCGGCCTGTGCGCACGGCGCCGCGCCAAGCAGCAGCATGGCCGCGCCCGCCGCCAGCGCCAAGCCTCGAATTCCCCTCATGCTTCCCTCCCGTGTTGCCACGCCGCTGGCGGCGTGGGTTATCTTGTTTCACTCACCAGGGCGCGATCGATCCCGCGTCCCGGCCGATGTGGCGTTGTTTCAGCTGCTCTCGACCAGTGACCGGATGCTGCGGGCGAGGCCGAGAATCCGCGGCCCGCATTCGCGCTCGATCTGCTCGGCGCTGAAGCGAAACGACGGGATGCCGCAATTGACGGAAAGGCAGTCGCCGGACGGCGTCCGATAGAGCGGCGCGGCGACGCCGAAGATCTCCCGCCGCCATTCGCCGAGTGAAACCGCGAAGCCGCGCTCCCGGCAGAGATCGATGTCGGGCAGCGTGCGGGTCTGCACATATTTCGACTCTTCGGGACGTTCCGCCTTGACGGTCTTCAGGTAGCGCTGCAATTCGTCGCTGGAAAACAGCGACAGCAGCGCGCGGCCGACGGCGGTGGTCGCCAGCGTGCCGGTAAAACCGACATCGGGCACATGCGGTACGGCATCGGTGGTGCGCAGCGTTTCCACATAGATGAAATCGAGACCAAGCGGCATCGCGATCGATACGGTGCCGCCGGCATAGGCCGCGAAGTCGCGCATCAGCGGGCGCGCCAGCTGCCGGACTTTCAGCGCCGACAGCACCGGATACGCGGCGGCCAGCACGCCAAGTCCGAGTTCGAAGCGTCCCTTGGCGTCGCGCTTGAGATAGCCGAGCTGCGCCAGCGTATAAGTCAGCCGCGACACCGTCGGTCTCGACAAGCCGGTATGCAAGGCGAGATCGGCATTGGACAGCAAGCCGCCTTGGTTGCGGAATGCGGCCAGCACGTCGAGCCCGTGGGCGAGCGTCGTCGCGAATGACGGATCGCCTGGCTCCGCGGCCGTTCTGGCCGCAGCAGGCGCCTGGAAGCGTCGAGGTGAAGCGGGTGCCATGCCAAATAGTGGACAGAAATCAATATTTTGTCAATATGTCGAAACAGATTTGCAATCTGGTTCGCTATACGTTTATATGCCGCTTGAAAAAGGAGGCAGCATGGATTTCGATCTTTCCGCGCGGTCGGACCAGTGGCGGCAGCGGCTGCAGGCCTTCTTCGACCGGGAGGTGCTGCCGCGCCACCGCGCCTGGGTCGAGCACACCGCGCACACCGCGCACAGCCGCGAAGCCGCGCCCTTCATGCGCGAGTTGCAGCAGAAGGCGCGGACCGCGGGGCTGTGGAATCTCGGGCTGCCGGAGTTGGCCGCCGACGAGCCCGGCACCCGTCTCTCAAATCTCGACTACGCGCCGCTTGCCGAGATCATGGGCCGGCTGTTCTGGGCCTCCGAAGTCTTCAACTGCCAGGCGCCGGATGTGCCCAACATGATCGCGCTGCAGAACTGCGCGACGGCGGAACAAAAGCAGCGCTGGCTGCGGCCGCTGCTGAACGCCGAGACCCGCTCGGCGTTCGGCATGACCGAGCCGGAGGTGGCCTCCTCGGATGCGACCAATATCGCCACCAGCATGATCCGCGACGGCGATGACTACATCGTCAACGGGCGCAAATGGTTCATTACCGGCGCCGCACATCCGCACTGCAGTTTTCTGATCGTGCTCGGCGTCACCAATGCGGACGCCGACCGAACCCATCGCCATTCCTGCGTGATCGTCCCGATCGATGCGCGCGGGGTGCGCCTGGTCCGGCCGCTGCGCTGGATGGGATGCGAGGATCAGGTGGCGCCGATCGGCGAACTGGCCTTCGACAATGTCCGGGTGCCGCGGTCGCACCTGCTTGGCGCGGAAGGCGAGGGGTTCAAGGTCGCCCAGATCCGGCTCGGGCCGGCGCGGATCCATCATTGCATGCGCTCGATCGGGCTCTGTGAAGTGCTGATCGAGCTGATGATGGTGCGATCGGCGGAGCGTTCCGCGTTTGGACGCGCCATCGCTCACTACGACACGGTGCAGCGCTGGATCGCCGAATCCCGTGTCGAGCTGGAGCAGGCGCGCCTGCTCGCCTATCGCTGCGCGTGGCGGCTCGATCAGGCCGGCCATCACGGCGCCTGGCGCGACGTATCGCTGATCAAGGTGGCCGTTCCCGCGATGCTGCAGAAGATCGCCGACCGTGCCATGCAGGTATTCGGCGCGATGGGCGGATCGGACGATACGCCGATCCACCAGGCGCTGGCCTGGGGGCGGCTGCTGCGGATCGGCGACGGTCCGGACGAGGTGCATCTGCGGCAGATCTTCCGCATGGAGGCGATGCCGCCATGGTCGATCGCCGACTCGCCATATCTCGCGGCGCACCCGTCATGATAAGAATCTTCGAACTTCAACGCGGTTACCACGAGGGAGTATGACGGCATGACCCAGACAGCGACTGGCGAAACACCCAAGCAAGCTTCGGCGTCGGTGGTGGCGCGGCATGCGGCGACGCTGAAGGCGCTGCCGTTCTCGGACACGCGCGATTTCGACGAGGCCGCGCGCGGCTTTCTCGGTACGCTCGAACATGCGCGGATCGCGTCCGCCCAGGGCAGGGTGGTCTGGAGTCTCGAGCCCTATGGGTTCCTGTCCGACGCCAACGCGCCGCCTACGGTCGACCCCAGCCTGTGGCGGCAATCCCGCCTCAACATGCATCACGGGCTGTTTGAAGTGGTGCCCGGGGTCTACCAGGTGCGGGGTCTCGATATCGCCAACATGACGCTGATCGAGGGCGATCGCGGCGTGATCGTCGTCGATACCCTGACCTCGATCGAAGGCGCGCGCGCGGCAATGGAGCTGTATTTCCAGCACCGCGGCAGGAAACCGGTCGCCGCAATCATCTTCACCCACACCCACACCGACCATTGGGGCGGCGCGCGGGGCGTGCTCGATGACGAGACGCTGGCGAGCGGTCGCGTCCCGATCATCGCGCCAAATCTGTTCATGGAGTATGCCGTCTCGGAAAACATCATCGCAGGTCCGGCGATGCTGCGGCGTGCGCAATACCAGTTCGGGCCGTTCCTCGCCAAGGGCCCGCGCGGGCAGGTCGATTGCGGACTCGGCAAGTCGATGGCGGCGGGCTCGGTGGCGCTGTTGCGGCCCAGCGATCTCATCATGGCGACCGGCGACAAGCGTGTCATCGACGGCCTCGAGTTTGAATTCCAGATGGCGCCGAACAGCGAAGCGCCGGCGGAAATGCATTTCTTCATCCCGCGCTACAAGCTGCTGAACCTGGCGGAGAACTGCACGCACAATTTCCATAATCTGCTGCCGTTCCGTGGCGCCGAGGTGCGCGATGCGCTGGCCTGGTCAAAATATCTCGGCGAGGCGCTGCAGATGTGGGGCGGCAAGGCGGATGCCATGTGCGGCCAGCACCATTGGCCGGTCTGGGGCACCGAGCGGATCGATGCCATGATCCGCCAGCAGCGCGACCTCTACAAGTTCGCGCATGACCAGACCATCCGCCTGATGAATCACGGGCTGACCGCCAGCGAGATCGCAGAGACGATCAAATTGCCGGCGAGTCTCGACGGCGCCTGGCATGGACGCGGCTATTACGGTCATATCCGGCACAATGTGAAGGCGATCTACCAGAAATATCTCGGATGGTACGACGCCAACCCGGTCAATCTCGATCCGCTGCCGCCGGTCGAAGCCGGGCGCAAATATGTCGAATACATGGGCGGCGCGGCCGCGATCCTGGACCGCGCGGCGAAGGATCTCGCCAGCGGTGAGTTTCGTTTCGTGGCGCAGGCGCTGAGCCATCTGGTGTTCGCCGAACCGGACAACCAGGCCGCCCGCGCGCTGCTCGCCGATACGTTCGAGCAACTCGGCTACTGCGCCGAAAGCGCGACCTGGCGCAACGCCTACCTGTTCGGCGCGCAGGAATTGCGGCAAGGCATGCCGAAGGCGGCGCCACGGCCGCCGATGCCGCGTGAAACGCTGGCGGCGCTTCGCACCGGGCAGTTATGGGACGTGCTCGGGGTCAGGCTCAACGGCCCCAAGGCCGAAGGCAAGCACATCGTGCTGAACTGGAACTTTACCGATACCAACGAGACCTTCATCCTCAACCTGGAAAACTGCGCGCTGACCTATATCGCCGGCGCCGAGTCGGCCACGGCAGATGCGAGCTTCACGCTGGCGCGCGTCACGCTCGACGAGGTGATTGCCAAGCAGACGACATTCCCGGAAGCGGTCGGCAGCGGCAAGGCCAAGTTCACCGGCAATCCGATGCGGCTCGGCGAGTTGATGGCGCTGATGGACGAATTCCCGCGCATGTTCGAGATCGTCGAGCCGAAGCGGACGACGGTGAGCTGACCGCGATGTCAATGTCGGCCCCGTAGCCCGGATGGCGCCGTGCTAGATCCCGAGATAAGCCGCCTGCACTTGCTTGTTGTTGGCGAGTTCGGCGCTGGTGCCGTGCATGATGACGTTGCCGCTTTCCAGCACATAGGCCCGTTGCACCAGCGCCAGCGCGCGGCTGACGTTCTGCTCGACCAGCAAGATCGCGGTGCCCATCCGGTGGATTTCGCCGATCTTCTCGAAGGTGACGTCGGTCATGACCGGCGCGAGCCCGAGCGAGGGCTCGTCCAGCATCAGAAGCCGCGGCTTCAGCATCAGGCCGCGACCGACCGCGAGCATCTGCTGCTCGCCCCCGCTCATGGTGCCGGCAAGCTGCTTCCGGCGGTCGGCCAGCCGCGGAAAGATGCCGTAGACGAGTTCGAGCGTGCGGCTGCGTTCCGCCTTCGCCTTCGGCACGTAGGAGCCGATCTCGAGATTTTCCTGCACCGTCATGTCGGGAAAGACCTGGCGGCCCTCGGGCACGTGGGCAATCCCCAGCTCCGGAATTCTGTGCGGTGGAAGCAACGCGAGATCCTGGCCGGCAAAGATGATCGAGCCCGAAGACATCTTCACGAGGCCCGAGATGGCGCGCAGCGTGGTGCTCTTGCCGGCGCCGTTCGCGCCGAGCAGGCCCACGGCTTCGCCCTCTCCGATCGCGATGCTCACGTCTTGGATGGCGGGGACGGAGCCGTAGCTGGCGCTCACGCCTGACAATTCGAGCACTAGACCACTCCCGGTGCCGGTTCATGGACATAGGAGCCGAGATAGGCGCGGACCACTTCCGGGTTTTCCACGATCTCCCTGGGCGTGCCCTCGGCGATCTTCTGGCCGTGATCGAGCACGACGATGTGGCGGGCGACCGCCATGATCGCGCGCATCACATGCTCGACGATGACGATAGTGAGTCCGCGCTCCGAAAGCTTTCCGATCAACGCGACCGCCTGATCGATCTCCGAGGGGTTGAGCCCGGCCATCACTTCGTCGAGCAGGAGAATCCGCGGCTCCGTCGCCAGCGCTCGCGCCATCTCCAGCCGCCGCTGATCGATGGTGGTGAGGTCCTTGGCCGGCGTCTGTTCCCTGGCCGAAAGCCCGACGAAATCGATCGACTCGCGAGCCTTGTCGCGCGCCACCGCAGCGTTTTTGTCGCGCAGAAACGCGCCGGTCATGACATTGGCGAGCACGGTCATGGCGCCGAACGGCTTTGCGACCTGGAACGTCCGCGCCAGCCCGTGCGCGCAGATGTCATGGGGGCGCAGGCCGACGATCTCGCGGCCGTACGCCGCCACCGAGCCCGCATCGGGCCGATGGAAGCCAGTGATGAGATGGAAGGTCGTGGTCTTGCCGGCGCCGTTGGGTCCGATCAGCGCGACGGTTTCGTTCTCCTTCACCGAAAAGCTGACGTCCTGCACGGCGCGCAAGCCACCGAACCGCTTGCTGAGACCACGAATGACCAGCGCGTCCGCCATGGCTGTGCCTTACGCTCGCACCGGGTTGCGGGGGAAATAATGCTGCCAGGCGTCGGTGATCACGCCGATCAGTCCGGTCGGCCGCCACAGAATGACGGCGATCAGGATCAGGCTGTAAACGGTCAACTGCACCCCGCCGATCGAACTGCCGAGCCAGCTCTGCAGCATTGCCGAGGTGGTTTCCAGCAGCAGCGTTCCGATCACCGGTCCCCACAGCGTCGCGATGCCGCCCACGATCGCCACCAGGGCCGCCTCGATCGAGATGTTGAAGTTGAATGCAGTCGCGGGGTCGATGAAGTAGATGTACTGGGTATAAAACGTCCCGGCCAGCGCGGTAAGAAAGGCGCTGATCAAATAGATATCGCGCTTGATCCGCGGCGCGTTGACGCCGATCGCTTCGGCGGCGTCCTCATCCTCGCCGATCGCGACCAGGTAATAGCCCATCCAGGAATTTTCGATCCGGGAAGTGATGACGAGCCCGAGCGCGAGCAGGCCGAGCGCGACATAATAATAGGCGGCCTTCGCCTCGAACTGCATCATCAGCGGCGCGTTGCCGAGGTTCGGGATCGTGGTGCCCTCGGCGCCCCAGGCGAGATCGCGGAATTTGAGGAAGATCAGCATCAGGGCCTGCGCGGTCGCGATGGTGGCGATGGTGAAATACGGCCCGCGCAACCGGAAGCACAGCCAGCCGATCGGCAGGCTCGCCAGCATCGCCACCACGCCGCCGGCGACCATCCCGATCCAGGGCGAGATGCCGAAATCCACCTGCAGGATGGTGGACGTATAGGCGCCCAGCCCGAAATAGGCGGCGTGTCCCAGCGAAAGCTGCTTGGCGTAGCCGCCCATCAGATTCCAGGCGACGCCGATGAAGGAGAACAAGAGGATCCGGATGAAGATGTCGATCGCAAACGAACTCGTCACCACCAGCGGCAGCACGAGGACGATCACGACCAGCGCGGCCAGCGCAACCACCTTCCATTTGCCGGGGCGTTTCACCTAGCGCACCCTTCCGCCGCCGAGGCCGTTCGGCTTGAAGGCGAGCGTCAGCAGCAGCATGGCGAAAACGACGATCTGGCCGGAGTCCGCCCCGACATATTGAATGCCGAGCGACTCCGCGATCCCCATCATCAGACTCGCGATCAGCGCGCCGACGACGTTACCGAGGGTCCCCAGCACCACCGCGACAAAGGCCATCAGCACGAACACCTGCCCGACAAACGGATAGGCCGAATAGAACGGCATCAGCAGCGAGCCGGCGGCGCCGGCGAGCGCAAGCGCGATGCCGAGCGCGACGCAAAACACGCGATTGGGGTTGATCCCCATCAGTGTCGCCACGTCGCGGTTCTGGGCCGCCGCGCGCATCGCCTTGCCGAGATCGGTGGTGTGCAGGAAAACCCAGAGCAATCCGCTCAGCACCATGGCGACGACAAAGGCGATCAGTTTTGCCACCGGAATGTAGAGCCCGCTGACGTGGATGGCGGCATCGGAATAGGAGGTGTGCACGGTGCGGTAATTCGCGGTGAACAGCATCAGCGCGAGATTGAGCAGCAGCAGCGACAGCGCGAAAGTCAGGAAGATCTGAGGCATGTCGTTCGGCCCCAGCACCCGGCGGATCAGGAAATGTTGCACCAGCACGCCGATCACGAACAGCGCCGGCATCGTGACCACGAGCGATGCGATCGGATCAAGTCCGAACTGGGTGGCAAGAAAGAAGCTGATATACATCCCGATCATCACGAATTCGCCTTGGGCGAAATTGACGATCTTGACCACGCCGAAGATCAGCGTAACGCCGATGCTGACGAGCGCGTAAATGCGCCGATGAGCAGGCCGTTGATCACGGCCTGAATCACTGTCTCCAGCATGACTTCGCTCGGCGATCAGGTTTTCAGCAGCGGCGCGCGGGCATCTTCCTTCGGGAAGACGCTGGCGAGATCGCCGTGCTGCCACTGCACGCCGACCGGGCGGCCGTAGACGTTCTTGCCGTCGGGGCCGAACTTCACCTTGCCGCCCGGAGCCATCGCCGCATAGCCCGAGGAGACATCGAGCGTCGACAGCGCCTGGCGGACCTTTTGCGGATCGGTGGAAGCGGCGCGCTCCAGCGCGTCGGCGATCATGAAGGTCTGGGCGACCAGACCGCCGGCATATTCGAACAGGAAATAGCCGGTGCGCTTCTGGTATTCGGCGTTCACCTTCTGTGCATCGGCATCCATGTCGTGATTCCAGTGCGCCACGCCCTGCAAGCCTTCGGCGAGCTTGCCGACGTTCTTGTAGAAGTCCGGAATGACGAAGCCGCCCGAGCCGCCGTTGATCGCGATATCGAGGCCGACCTGCTTGACGGTGCGCACGATCAGAATGAGATGTTCAGATAGGAAACCGAGAACAGGGCATTGGCGCCCGACGATTTGACCTTGTTGATCAGCGGGCTCGCATCGGTGAAGCCGGCGGAGTAGGGCTCGAACATGACGATCTCGACACCCTCGGCCGGCGCCAGCTCCTTCAGTCCGTTCGAGGTCGAGGTGCCGAACGCGGTGTTCTCGAAGATCACCGCGACCTTCGGCTTGTCGCTGACCAGCTTCGACATCTGCAACTGCGCCTGGGCGAACTGCGAGGCCCGCGCGAACGGCGTGAAAGTGTAGGTTCGACCCTTGTTGAGCTGGTCCGAACTCGATCCGGTAATCAAGGGCACCTTGGCGCGTTCGGCCACCTCGCTTGCGATCAGCGTCAGTGCGCTGGCGAAACAGCCGTGGATCGCCGACAGTTTATTGCCGGTGATCAGCCGGTCGGTCTCGGTTCGGGTGACCGTGGTGTCGCTCTGCACGTCGGAGATGATCAGGTTGAGCTTGGCGCCGCCGAGCGATTTGATGCCGCCGGCTTCGTTGACCATCTCGACCGCGAGCTTGGCGGCGGCGATGCAGCCGACGCCGATTTGAGCCATGCTGCCGGTGGTCGGATACAGCGCGCCGATATTGACAGGATCGGCCGCCCAGCCGCGCAGCGGCACCGCGCCGAATGCGCCGGCGGCGACGGCGCCGGTGGCCTTGAGCAGGAATTTGCGGCGACTTTGCCGCCGCGCCAGCAATTGCGGTGCGCTGCCCGGGTTACCAAGGACGGATGGCCGGCGATCCTTTTTCATATCGTCTCCCTCTGCGAAATCCGGCGCAGACCTCTGTCTGCTCGACCCGCTCGCTTGTTGTTGGCGGGGAGACTAGTCCGGTTGAATATTGTTTACAATATAGTTTTCAATCTTATCATGGATGCCGGAATTTGCCGCCCGGTCGGCCGGGTCGGACGCCTGCTCAATTGGGGAAAATATGGCCGTAAAGCCACTCAACCGGGCCGCCCGAACGCCCAAATCCCGTCCGGTGCCGGAGCCGCCGGCTCGTGAACCGGCCGCCGCCGCCCTCATTGCGCGACGGATCGAGGAGGACATCGTGCTGGGACGACGTCAGCCGCGAGAGCGGCTGGTCGAGCAGGATCTCTGCGATCTGTTCCAGACCCATCGCGGCGACGTCCGGCTCGCGCTGTTTGAACTCGAAAAGAAAGGGCTTGTCGAGCGCATCCCCAACCGCGGCGCCATGGTGCGCGGACTGACGCCGCTCGAGGTGAGGGAGATCTATGCGGTTCGCGAAGAGCTGGAGGTGATGGCGGTCCGCATCATTCGATTCCCGGTCAGCCCGCAGGACATCGAGAGTCTGGAAGAGCTGCAGCGGCAGCACGCCGCGGCCGTGCTGGCCGGTGATTTGCTGACCGTATTCTACAGTAACCTGGGTTTTCACCAGTTCTTGTTCGGTCTCTGTGGCAATGCCTGTCTGATCGAGACCATCGATCTGCTCGCGCGCAAGGTCCACGGCATCCGGTTTTACGCCAATGCGTTTCCGCAATCGCTCGACCGGGCGCGCCGCGACCATCTGGACATGATCAAGGCGCTTCGCGGTTCGCGCCGCGAAGACCTGATCGCGCTGACTCGGCGTCACCTCAAGCCATCTCCGGAAGCCTATATCAAGGCCTATGAACGCCGCTTCGGCAAAGCCGGGGCGCCCGTGGATTGACCCCTGCTATTCGGCGCTACTGACCAGCTTGATCCGCGGCGTTGCCGCCTCGGTCAGGCTGCGATAGGCGGCGAGATAATCCAGTGCCATGCGCCGCGCGGTAAACCTTGTTTCGAACCGCTGTCGTATCGCGGCGCGGTCGAGCTGCGAAAGCCGGCTGACGGCAGCAACTGCGCTGATCTCGTCCTCGACGATGAAGCCGGTCAGGCCCTCATCGATGATTTCGGGGACCGAGCCGCGGTTATACGCGATCACGGGCGTCCCGCAGGCCATCGCCTCGATCATGACGAGGCCGAACGGCTCGGGCCAGTCGATCGGTACAAGCAAGCCGATCGCGCCGCTGAGAAAGTCGGATTTTTCGTGATCGCCGATCTCGCCGATGAATTCGACCAGAGGATGATCCATCAGCGGACGAATGATCTCATCGTAATATTCCTGGTCGGCGCGATCGACCTTCGCCGCGATCTTGAGCGGAATGCCGCATCGGATGGCGATCCGGATGGCCCGATCGACCCCTTTCTCCGGCGCGATCCGGCCCAGTACCGCGAGATAGCCGGGGTTGATCGGCCGTGGCGTCAGCAACTTTTCCGGCAAGCCATGGTGGATGGTGCGGACCCAGTTGGCTTGCGGCACCGGACGCCGCTGCGCGTTCGAGATCGAAATTACCGGAACCGACGCGAAGGTGGTGAAGACCGGCTGGTGTTCGGGCAGGTCGAGCCTGCCGTGCAGGGTTGTCAGGAACGGGGTCGGCTGCCGGTAGAACAGCGAGAACGGATAGTAATCGAGATGGAAGTGGAGAAAGTCGAATTCCTCGTCGTCGCATTTTTGCCGGACCCGTTCCAGCATCACCATATGCAACGCGTTGGGGTCGCGGACCGATCCGTCGAGGCGCAGCGCCCGCGGCCATGTCGCGTCCAGTTTTGCAGAGGTCCGGGAATCGCCGCTTGCAAACAGCGTAACGTCATTTCCAAGCGCCACCAGTTCCTCGGTCAGCCAGTGTACGACCCGCTCGGTTCCGCCGTATAGCTTGGGCGGCACAGCCTCCGTCAGCGGAGCAACCTGCGCGATGCGCATCTATCGGTCTCCTGTCATGATGATCATTGATGAAAAAAGCCCCACTTTGCGGTTGGCACCGGCATGCCGGACAGGGAACGTTTCGGCAGGTGCGAAGTTCCCCAAAGGGTACCCACTTCCTCCACACCATGGTCTTGCTGATGCCATCACACCCAATCAGATTTTTACCGCTGTCACTGCCGCACAATTGTTGCGCGGTGATGGCAATGCGGCCGGAACCGAGAGAGCTTTCCCCGCTATGATCGGACGAAGCGCCTCCCGGTAGAATTTCCCTTAATCACCAATGGGTTTTGCAGCTACATGGACAATCTTTCAGGATACGCCCACCGTCCGTTTCCATTTGTGCTGCGCTACCTTCGCCAGCGCCTGGCATCGCATGTCGTGATCCTCGCCGCCGTAATTGCGGCCGTTGCGTGTTCGGTGGGCACGCAATACGGCGTCAAGTATCTGGTCGACAGCCTCTCGGCTGGCCCCGCGCGTGCGGGCGGCGTATGGCTGGCATTCATTTTCCTCATGTCCTTGATCGCGGCCGACAACTTGCTGTGGCGGATTGCCAGTTGGACCGCGAGCTTCACATTTGTCGGAGTGACCGGGGACTTGCGCCGCGACATCTTCCGTCACCTCACCGGGCATGCGCCGAGCTATTTTTCCGACCGTCTGCCGGGCATGCTGACCAGCCGCATTACCGCGACCTCGAACGCGGTGTTCACGGTCGAAAACATGTTCGTCTGGAATGTGCTGCCGCCATGCATGGCAACGATTTCAGCGATCGCCCTGATCGGAACGGTAAGCCTGTCGATGTCGGCGGGCCTGATCGTGATCGCCGGTGCGATGGTCATCGCGATGTTTCGTCTGGCCGCCGCCGGCAGGCCGTTGCATGACGATTTTGCCAATAAGGCCGCCGCGGTCGATGGCGAGATGGTCGACGTCATCAACAATATGCCGCTGGTGCGCGCATTCTGCGGCCTCGGTTTCGAGCACGACCGGTTTGACGCTACCGTCAACCGGGAACTGACGGCGCGGGGGCGCAGCCTTCGCTACCTCGAAAAGCTGCGCATTATCCATGCCGGTGTCACCGTGATCCTGACCATCGGGTTGCTGGCCTGGGCGATCGTGCTGTGGCAGCGCGGCGCGGCGACCACCGGCGATGTCGTGCTGGTTTGCACGCTGGGAATTTCCATTCTGAGTGCAACGCGCGATCTGGCGGTGGCGCTGGTCGACGTTACCCAGCACGTCGCCCGGCTGACCGAGGCCATTGCCACCCTGCTGCTGCCGCACGAGTTGCAGGACCATCCGACGGCCGAGCCGCTGGTGAAGGCGGGCGCGGCGATCGCCTTCAACAATGTTTCGTTCCGTTATCCCGGCGGTATGAAGGTGTTCGAACGGTTCAGCCTTCGTCTGCAGGCGGGACAACGGGTCGGGTTGGTCGGGCAGTCCGGTGGCGGCAAATCCAGCCTGTTCGTTCTGCTGCAGCGCTTTTACGACGTGCAGCAGGGCAGTATCACCATCGACGGACAGGATATTTCCCGCGTGACGCAGCAAAGCCTGCGCGAGGCGATCTCGGTGGTGCCGCAGGACATTTCGCTGTTTCAGCGCACCATCCTGGAAAACATCCGCTACGGCCGGCCCACCGCAACCGACGACGAGGTGCTGCGCGCCGCCATTGCGGCCAGGTGCGATTTCGTCGATACCCTGCCGGAAGGGCTCGCGACCATGGTCGGCGACCGTGGCGTCAAGGTGTCGGGCGGCCAGCGGCAGCGTATTGCTATCGCGCGCGCGTTCCTGAAGGACGCGCCGATCGTGCTGCTCGATGAAGCCACCGCCGCGCTTGACAGCGAGTCCGAAGAGGCTATCCGTGAAGCGCTCGGCCGGCTGATGCGCGGCCGTACCGTGATCGCGATTGCCCACCGCCTGGCGACGCTGCGCAACTTCGATCGGGTGGTCATGCTCAAGGCGGGCAGGATCATCGAAGACGGCCCGCCGGACCGCCTGATGCAGGGGCAGGGCCCCTATCGCGAACTGGTGAACCAGGAAATGAGCCGCCTTGCCACCCATGCGGCCTGATATCCGGTGGCGTTCAAGTCCTAGTGCGTTTTATCGTTGGGCCGGGGAAAATCGCGCGAGGTCAAATGCCAGCCGAAGTCGTAACCCAAATGATGGCGACGCGGGCCGTCGAACCCCTGTCAGAATCCTCGTTCTACATTCCGATGACCGGGCCGGCCGCGCGGCCGCGGCGCTCGCTCAAGCATGACGATACGTTCATCGTGCTGGACAGCCACGGCGACATCGGCGCGTCCGCCGGCGGGCCGGACGGGCTGTTCAACGCCGACACCCGTTATCTCGCCCGTCTCGAACTGGTGCTGGACGATGTTCAGCCGCTGCTGCTCGGCTCGAACCTCCGCGACGACAATTCCGGGCTGACCATCGACCTCACCAATCCCGACGTCTACCGTGACGGCCGGATCGTGCTGCAGAAGGACATGCTGCATATCGTGCGCACGATCTTTCTCTGGCGCGGCACGGCCTATCAGCGGATCGGCATCCAGAATCACAGCGAGACGACCGCGAGCTTCGACGTAACGCTGCTGTTCGACAACGATTTCGCCGATCTGTTCGAAGTGCGCGGTGAAAAGCGCGCACGGCGGGGCGTCGGTGCCAACAAGCTGCTGGGGCCCGCCGACGTTGTGCTCGAATATAAAGGTCTCGACGGCAAGGCACGCGCCACGGCGCTGCATTTCGATCCGCGGCCGACGCGGTTGGCCACGCATGCCGCGACCTACCATTTCGACCTTGCGCCGCAACAGGCGAGTTCGTTGTTTGTTGACGCCTCCTGCAACAAGCCGGCGGCGTTCAAGCCGGTGCCGTTCTTCCGCGGCTTGCTGGCGCATCGTCGCGAGATGCGGCGGTCGACCGCTGGCGCCACCAGCATCGAAACCTCAAACGATATCTTCAACGAGGTGGTGTGCCAGTCGATGGCCGACCTCAACATGCTGATGACGGATACGCCGCAGGGGCGATATCCCTATGCCGGCATCCCCTGGTATTCGACGACATTCGGCCGCGACGGCATCATCACCGCGCTGCAGATGTTGTGGATCGATCCGCGGGTCGCCCGCGGCGTGCTGAGCCGGCTCGCATTTTACCAGGCTACCACGGTCGATCCGCTTGCCGACGCCGAACCCGGCAAGATCCTGCACGAGATGCGTGGCGGCGAGATGGCCGTGTTGCGCGAGGTGCCGTTTGCGCAATATTACGGCAGCGTCGATGCGACGCCGTTGTTCGTGTTGCTGGCCGGCCTCTATGTCGAACGCACCGGCGACGATGAGACGCTTTCGGAACTGTGGCCGGCGATCGAAGCCGCGCTGCGCTGGATCGATGGCGCCGGCGATCCGGACCACGATGGCTTTGTCGAATATCAGCGCGCCTCCGAGCAGGGGCTCGCCAACCAGGGCTGGAAGGATTCCTACGATGCGATCTTTCATGCCGATGGCCGGCTCGCCGAAGGCTATATCGCGCTGGCGGAAGTGCAGGGCTATGTCTTCGCCGGCAAGCAGCTCGCGGCGCGGTGCGCGTTGCGGCTCGGCAAGACCGACAGGGCGGTCAAGCTGCAGACCGAGGCAAAGCTGCTCGCCGAGCGTTTTGAAGAGGCGTTCTGGTGCGAGGAACTCGGCACCTATGCGCTTGCGCTCGACGGCGCCAAGCAGCCGTGCGAGGTTCGCAGCTCCAACGCCGGGCAGCTGTTATTTACCGGCATCGTGCGCGAAGACCGCGCCCGCATGGTCGCTGCCGATCTGATGCGGCCGCACTTTTTCACCGGCTGGGGCATTCGCACGGTGGCGCGGGGCGAAGCGCGCTACAACCCGATGTCCTATCATGACGGTTCGATCTGGCCTCACGACAATGCGCTGATCGCGCTGGGCCTCGCCCGTTACGGGCTGAAGCATGCGGTCGAGCAGCTGTTCAAGGGTCTGTTCGACGCCGCCACCTACATGGATTTGCGGCGGCTCCCGGAATTGTTCTGCGGCTTCAGGCGGCAAAAGCAGCGCGGGCCGACGCTGTACCCGGTCGCCTGCGCGCCGCAGGCCTGGGCGAGCGCGACGCCCTTCACCTTGCTGGAAGCCGCCCTTGGTCTCGAGTTCGACGCGAAGCGCGGCGAGATCCGTCTGCGCAACCCGCGCCTGCCGGCCTTCCTCAATGAGGTGGTGCTGCGCGATTTGCGGCTCGGCCCTTCAAGCGTCGATCTGCGCGTCCGCCGCCACGGTAACGACGTGTCGATGGAAGTGCTGCGCACGCGCGGCCGGATTCAGGTTTCGATTGTGCTGGCGCATTGACGTGGCGCCTGACTGAAGGAGGCCATATGCGCGCAAGGTCATTCAGCCTGGCTGCGATCGCTTTTGCCGCGTTCGCTGCCGCGGCAGCTTCGGCGGCGGACGACACCGCTTCGCCGCCCGCCGGCGGCACCCCCCCGCCGGCGCAACAGCAAAACCCGACGCCGCCGGTCACACCGAAGCCGCCCGCGCCGCCGGCGTCGGTCACCATCATCGGTGCCAAGGAGGCCCATGGCGTACTCGGCCGCGACGTGCGCAGCGCAGCCAATGAGGACATGGGGCACATCGTTGACGTGATCGTCGACCGCTCCGGCACGGTGCGTGCGGCCATCATCGATTTCGGCGGCTTTCTCGGCGTCGGCAGCCGCAAAATCGCCGTCGACTGGAACGCCCTGCGTTTCGGTCGGGTGGCCGACAAGAGCGATGCCATCACGCTCGAATTGACCAAGGATCAGGTAAAGGCGGCGCCTGAATACAAGGAGGATGCACCGATCGTGGTGCTTGGCGCTTCCGGCAGCCTGCAGCCACTGGATTTCGATGACCAATAGCCGGGGCGGAGAGCGGGATATTCTGGTTGTCCGCGCCTCCCGCCACCCGATTGACCGGATCGACGGCGACGATCGCCGGCGACCGGGCGGTGGTGCGGGCGGTGCGCCGCCACAACCGGAGCCGGAGGCGCGGCGGCCTCGACCGTCTCCCTCCCGCGAGAGCTTGCGCGGCCTCGACTGGTTCATCTTCTTTCTGGCCGACGTGCAGACCGGGTTTGGTCCGTTCGTCGCGGTTTACCTGACAACGCAAAAGTGGACTCAGGTCGAGATCGGCCTGGTGCTGTCGATCGGCGGAATCGTCGGCCTGATCGGGCAGATGCCCGGCGGTGCCATCGTCGATGCGGCCCGCTCCGAACGGCTGGTGGCGGGGCTTGCGGTTGCGACCATCGGCATCAGCGCGCTCGGATACGCGGCGTGGCCGATCTTTGCGGTGGTGGTGACGGCGGCGACGCTGCATGCCGCGGCGAGCTGCGTGCTGGGTCCGGCCATTGCCGCCATCAGCCTCGGGCTGGTCGGCCCGCTGGCGATCGGCGAGCGGCTCGGGCGCAACGCCCGCTTCGCCTCGCTCGGCAACGGAATTGCGGCGGCCGTGATGGGAACCTGCGGCTATTTGTTGTCCAGCCGCTCGGTTTTTATCGTCACCTTTGTGCTGGCGATCCCTGCTTTGCTCGCGCTCGCCCGCATCCGCGAGCGCGAGGTCGACGTCGCGCGGGCGCACGGCGCGGTCGAGCGCGACGTCGCCGACGCCAGCGCCACCAGCATTCTCAATCTGGTACGCCAGCGCACGCTGTTGATCTTCGCCGCCAGCGTATTGCTGCTGCAACTCGCCAATGCGGCGATGCTTCCCTTGATGGCCGGCGTCGTCACCACCCGGTCGGCGCAGTGGGCGCCGGTCCTGATCGCCGCCTGCATCGTCGTGCCGCAAGCCATCGTGGCGTGGACCTCGCCGACGGTCGGGCGCAAGGCGCAGCAATGGGGCCGCCGGCCGCTGCTTCTGATGGGCTTTGCGGCGCTCGCAATTCGCGGCCTGCTGTTCGGGATGGTGAGCGATCCATACCTCCTGGTCGCGGTGCAGATCTTTGACGGCATCACCGCCGCGGTCTTCAGCGTCATGGTGCCGCTGATCGTCGCCGACGTCGCCTTCGGCAGCGGTCATTTCAACCTGGCGCAGGGTATTGTCGGCACCGCGACCGGCATTGGCGCGTCGCTGAGCACCGTGCTGGCGGGCTATGTCAGCGACAAGTTCGGCAGCAGCGTCGCATTTACCGGGCTGGCGGGGGTCGCCGCGCTGGGTCTTGCCATGATCTGGTTCGTGATGCCGGAAACGCGGCGGGAGGTGGAGTGAGCGGCCTCACGCCGACAGCGCCTTTCGATAGAGCGCGCCATAGCAGGCCGCCGAAACGCGCCAGCTGAACGAGCGGGACATGGCGTTGCGGCGCATCGAGTCGAGACGATCTTGCTTCGCAAAGGTCGTGAACGCGCGCCGGATGCCGCCGAGCAAGGATTCGGTCGACGGCTGCTTGAACAGAAATCCGGTTTCGCCATCCAGGATGGTTTCGGCAAGGCCCCCGGTTTGATGGCCGATCGGCAGCGATCCGAATTTCTGGGCATACATCTGGCTCAACCCGAACGGCTCGAAGCGCGACGGCATCAGGGTAAAATCGCTGCCGGCAAAGATGCGGCGAGCCTGGCCGTCGTTGAAGCCGATGGCGACCCCGATTACATCCGGCCGGCGCCGGTGCGCATCGACCAGTGCCTGTTCGATTTGCGGCTCGCCGCTGCCGGTCACGACAATCTGTCCTCCGGCTTCCACGATCTCGTCCGCGGCAGCCAGTACGAGATCGACGCCTTTCTGATGAACCAGACGGGCCACCAGGCCGAAAATCGGTCCGCGGGACAAAGCGAGGCCGAATTGCTGGCGCACATAGTCGGCGTTGGCGCGTTTGCCTTTCCAATCTCCCGCGCCAAACGGCTGCGCCAGTTGCGCGCAGACCCGCGGGTCCCAGCTTTCGTCGATGCCGTTCAATATTCCCGTGAGCTGCTCGGCATCGGAGCGGCGGCGAAGCAGACCCTCGAGACCGCACCCGAGTTCTGTCGTGGTGATCTCCCGGGCATAGGTCTCGCTGACGGTGGTCAGATGCGACGCGTAAACGATGCCGCCCTTGAGGAAGGACAATTTGTCGTAAAATTCGAGGCCTTCAATATGGAAAGAATCCGCCGGCGCGCCGATCCGGCGCAGCGAGTCCTTCGGAAACAGCCCCTGATAGGCCAGATTGTGGATGGTCAGGATCGAGGGCATCCGGATCGCGTTCCAGCGCAGATAGGCCGGCACCAGCGCCGCCTGCCAGTCATTGGCGTGGACCAGATCCGCTGCCCAATTCTTGTCCAGCCTGCCTGCGGCGAGCTGGGCCGCGGCGGAAGCAAACCGGCCGAAGCGGACGTCGTTGTCCGGCCAGTCCCGGCCGGTGCTGTCGCCGTAGGGATTGCCCGGGCGGTCATAGAGTTGCGGACACAACAGGACGTAGAGCGGCAGACCGTCCCTGGTGGAAGCCCGGCCCAGCGAGCAGGCCGGCATTTCCGCCAGCGCGTCGCAATGGCCGACGATTTCAAGATGGGTAAATTGCTCGACGACGTCCCGGTATCCCGGCAGCATCACCCTGACGTCGCTCCAAAGCCGCAGTGCCCGGGGCAGCGCCGCCGAGACGGCGGCAAGTCCGCCGACCCGGATGAAGTCATCCATTTCCGTGGTGACGAACAGGACCCGCAACAAAGCTCTCCCATCAGCCCTGAGCACATCCATGCAAGAACGGTTCCAGTTTCCTTGTGCAAGAGGGACTCGGCGGCTGTCGACGCTCGCAGCCGGTGCCGAGAGAAACGCTTTCCTGGGCGAGCCCCGCCCTCTAGGGTCACGGCACGCCCGGGTCGGTGGTGCAGGGAGTGACGGGATGACCATAACGGAAAGCGATCAGGGTGGTTTGACAAAGAGCTTTCAGGGCCTTCGCGTGCTGGATTTTTCGACCACGATCGCCGGTCCGCACTGTACCCGGATGCTGGCCGACATGGGCGCGGAGGTCATCAAGATCGAACCGGCGGAAGGCGAGACGATGCGAACCCGCCCTCCCGTGCGCAATCATTGCAGCAGCGTTTTCGGCCAGCTCAATGCCGGCAAGGAAAGCCTCGTTCTCGATCTGAAAGCACCGGCGGCGACCGAGATCATCCGCCGCCTGGCCGCGACCGCGGATATCCTGGTCGAGAATTTTCGTCCGGGCGTCATGCGGCGGCTGAAGCTCGACTACGGCGCGCTGCAGCCCTTCAATCCGGAGCTGATCTATTGCTCGATTTCGGGATACGGCCAGACCGGGCCGTCGGCCGAACTGCCGGCCTATGCCCCCGTCATCCATGCGGCCTCCGGCTACGACATGGCCCATTTGTCCTACCAGCCGGGGCGTTCGCGCCCGGATTATTGCGGCATCTATCATGCCGACGTCGTCACCGGCGTCTATGCGTTCGGAGCCATCGCGGCGGCCTTGTACCAGTGGCGGGGGACGCACAAGGGTCAGCACATCGACGTGTCGATGCTGGAATCGATGCTGAGTCTCACCTTGAACGAAGTGCAGTGGGCGCAATTCGCCGTAACCGCGCCGAGCCGCCCGATGTTCGGTCCGGTGGAGACTGCGGACGGCTATGTGATGGTCGCCATTGCCAGCGAAAAGACGTTTCAGAATCTGGTGAGGGCTGCCGGCCATCCCGAGTGGATCGCCGATCCGCGCTTTGCGAAATATTCGGACCGGCGCCATCACTGGAAGGATTTGATGGACGGCGTCGAGACCTGGTCGCGCGGGCTCTCGACCGAAGCCTGTCTTGCGCTGCTGAGCCAAAACGGCGTTCCCAGCTCCGCCTATCGCACCGTCGCGCAGGCCTTGTCCGATCCCCAGCTTGCGCATCGGGGTGCGCTGACCGAAGTGGCCGACGACGGCGGCACGTTCAGGGTGATGAACTTGCCGTTTCGCATGTCGGGCGCCGCAGTCAGCGCCGGAAGGCGTGCGGCAACTCTGGGCGAACATACCGCGAAATATCTTCGCGAAAGCGGGCTTTCGGAACCGGAGATTGCGGCCTTTACGGGCAACCCGCCCGTGGCGGCACGGCGCTGAGAGCATCGTGCCGGAGGTCAGCCATGTATCCCACGCCTGCAACATGATCGCGGTGCCGTGAAGGATTCGTGGCCAAGTCGGATCAAGAGAAAAAATGACGGGAGAGCAGTGATGAAGAGTTTCAAGGTTGCCGATTTCAACGCCCCGCTGAAAGAAGTGGATCAGCCGACGCCGCAGCCGTCGGGAACGCAGGTTCTGATCAAGGTCAAGGCCGCCGGAGTCTGCCACAGCGATCTGCACATCTGGGAAGGCGGCTATGATCTCGGCCATGGACGCAAGCCGCTTTCGCTGAAGGATCGCGGCGTGTCGCTGCCGCGCACCATGGGGCATGAGACGGTCGGCGAGGTGGTGGCGTTTGGTCCTGAAGTGAAAGCCGCCGACACCGGCGATCTCAAGGTCGGCGACATCGCGCTGGCCTATCCCTGGCTTGGCTGCGGCAAGTGCGAGACCTGTCTCGCCGGCGAAGAGAATATGTGCCTGAAGCCCAATTCGCTCGGCGTTTATTGCGACGGCGGCTATGCCGACTACATGACGGGGCCGCACCCGCGCTATTTGCTGAACCTCAGGGGTCTCGATCCCGTGACCGCGGCGCCCTATGCCTGTTCCGGCGTCACCACCTACAGCGCGCTGAAGAAGGTCGAGGCTCATCTCAACACGCCGATCGTGATTTTCGGCGCCGGCGGCCTCGGGCTGATGGCGCTGTCGCTGCTGAAGGCGATGGGCGGCAAGGGCGCCATTGTCGTCGATATCGATGCGCGCAAGCGCGAAGCGGCCGAACAGGCCGGCGCGCTTGCGACCGTCGACGGCAAGGCCCCCGATGCCCTGGAGCAGTTGGCCAAAAAAGCCGGCGGCCCGATCCGCGCGGTGATCGATCTGGTCGGCAACGCGGCCAGCACCCAGCTCGGCTTCGACTGCCTGACCAAGGGCGGAAAGCTCATCATCGTCGGCCTGTTCGGCGGCGGGGCGCCATGGGCGCTGCCGCTGATCCCGATCAAGGCCATCACCATCCAGGGCAGTTATGTCGGCAATCTCCGGGAGACCCAGGAATTGCTCGACCTGGTGCGCGCAAAGAAGATCGCGCCGATCCCGGTG
>Ga0182024_10002543_pt1 | contig 45035 bp, 32 predicted proteins | sample P32metaG_FD_120480 | JGI IMG/M metagenome (GOLD analysis project Ga0182024, IMG submission 120480) | Permafrost microbial communities from Stordalen Mire, Sweden - P3-2 metaG (Illumina Assembly) | ecosystem: Environmental > Terrestrial > Soil > Wetlands > Permafrost | place: Sweden: Stordalen... | reverse complement strand
CGGTCTTGAAGAAATCGACGATCGCGTCGCGCAGGCCGGAATAGTGGAAGTTTACACCGACGTGTTTTCCGGTCAGCGCCTGGAGGTTCGCCGATGCGGGCTTGCAGATCATTTTGCAGACGTAATCCCCATATCGCAGGGCGGCGCAAGTTCCGAATGTCTCGCCGAGGATATGCGTTTCAGGAGCGCCCAGTTGTTCCAGCGTCGTGCTTTGAGCTCCGAACAGGCCAAGCACTGCGTTGGCGCCGCGGGCAACATTTGAAACCGCTTTTTTAACCAGTTCGGGCTGGTTGACCGTCTTTTCGATCAATTGCAATTGCTTCAAGAACGCCGCCGCGTCCGGCAAGGGAAAGCTTTTGGCATTGACCATCACAAAGTCCTGGGTGACCTGCCCGTCGTGACCGGCGAGCATCGTCATTCCCTCTGGGCCGAGGACTTTGAGCGCCATCCCGCGCGGGGTTGATACGCTGTCGGCGAGGATGTCGCCGGGGTTGGTGGAAAAGCGGATGATCGAGGAATAAGCGCGGCCTCCTTCTGCAAAAAGCCCTTGCCGTAACGGCTCGGGAAGATTGCTGTTCACCCGCAGTTCCGCCTTGAGAAGCCCGTGGCTTTTGGCATGCACTGATCGAACGGCATGCCGATAGCGATCGTTCAGCACGCCGCTCAATCGGAGCATCAGCGCCGCGATGTCGTCGAAGGTCTTTTCCTCATCGGAATGTTTCTGCTCCACGGCGTCGCTGTATTGCACGTAGCTCGAAGAAGGTGACGGCATGGCGCTCCAGTGTACGGTACAGCCTCGTCAATGACGCCATCGAAGCCCCGCGCTTGAGGCGATCTCCAACAAACTGCGGGGTGGCCGCCGGTATACGAGAGAACGGGCAATTCAGATGAGCGGATCGCGATGGATTGAAGGGAGGCTCCGAGAAACCTGAGAGTCGGAATGCGATGGCTTACCGTGCTCAGGCGGCGGCCACAGCGGCTCAGGGGTCGGTCGGGCGGTAAACTATCCAGTCCAAGTCTCCTTCCGTCAGAGGTTGGGCCTCGACCTCCGCATCGGGCGGCGCAATTGGCGGAGCATCGGTCGAGAAACAGGACGAATCTTTCTTCAGCACCAACGCGTCTACCGGTTCGGCATCGAATCCAAGTTGGGCCGGTTGAGAATCGGGCTGCAGCGCGGCACTCGGAGCCGGAAACCCGATCATTTCGGCCGGTTTGGGCGCGATGTCATCGGATTTGCTCTCCGCGTCTGCGCGAATCCCGGTCAGCCGCAGCCATTGGTCGTGCGACACATCCTGTTCGCCGGTCAATTGCAGATTCATCTCATCGGCGACGGCTCTGGCCGCCTGCTCGGTGCGTTCGGTCCGAATGCGGCGGGTGGCGGGGTCATGCACGCCAAAATAAAGCCCTTGGTTGGGCCGATGAACACGGTACAAAGTGGCTGTGGTCTTCACGGGAGTGCCTGGTTTACGGATCGTTTCTTTCGATTAGTTCCCTATCCACCGCCGCGTCTTCCCGGCATAGCCCGCATGGCAGGTAGGATCTGCCGGCCCACGGTCAGTCCGCCGGGGGTGCGACGCCGCGGCAATTTGCATTCGTCTTTGGGGTGCTGGCTTCAGATCCAAATAGACTCCCCACCCGCTGCGCGTTAGAATGATGTAAGGGAAGGTTTGAAGTTATAGGCGGGCGTGAATGTAGCCGATGAATGTCATTGGCGGCGACGGCTCGCAACGTTCCTGCCGGGCATTGGCTCAACCGCGGCCAAGGCTCATCCCGTCGCGGAAGTCGCGACGTTGACGGGGGTCAGGGCGTTGCCCTTCCATCCAGAGGGCGCTGCCCTTTCCTCCCCGCTCTTTCGCATGACGTGTCGATGTGGCTTGAAGGTTGTTTACAACCTTCGGGAGCCCGGCGGCTCAGCCGCGGGTTCTTACCCCATGCGGGTGCTCAGCCCTGGCGCACCAGCGTGCGGAATTTTTCCCAACTCGCCGGCCCACAAATACGTCTAATAGAGGGGCGGGCCGGTATTAAATGACGCGCAACACGGAGCAGTTCAACATGGCAAAATCAAATTCCCTTGTGGCGATGATCGACCGGAAACTCGATGTCACCCACTTCCGCGAGCAGCACTGGGAAGGCACGTTCTGGGACTACCTGGACGTGGTGCAGGAGAACCCCGCCGTGGCGCGCAACGCTTTTCAGCGCGTCTACGACATGATCCTCAGTTATGGGTCGGAGTCGTTCACGCAGTTTAAGCAGGACTTCATTCGTTATCACTTCTTCGGCGATCCGGTGGACCACGGGACGGATGCGATCTTTGGGCTGGAGCGCCCGTTGGTGCAGCTCGTGGACTTCTTCAAGTCCGCGGCCCAAGGCTACGGAACCGAGCGGCGCATCCTGCTGCTGCACGGCCCGGTCGGCTCGTCGAAATCGACAATGGCCCGGCTGCTGAAGAAGGGGCTCGAGTCCTATTCCAAGCTGGATGCGGGCAAGTGCTTTACCTATAGCTGGCGGCTGCCGCGCGCGACCGGCGAGGGTGACGAGGGCGAACACTACCTCGATTGCCCGATGCACGAGGAGCCGCTGCTGCTCATCCCGCGCGAAGCGCGGGCGGACGTGCTCGAATCCATCAACGAGAAATTGCCGGACGGGAAGAAGATCCGCTTGTACGGCGAGCCGTGCCCCTTCTGCCGGAAGATCCATGCTGAACTGATGGACCTCTACGGCGGCGACTGGAAGAAGTCGATGGAGCACGTGAAGGTCCGCCGGCTGATCCTTTCCGAGAAGGATCGCCGCGGCATTGGCACGTTCCAGCCCAAGGACGAGAAGAACCAGGATTCGACGGAGCTGACCGGCGACATTAATTATCGCAAGATCGCGGAGTATGGGTCCGATTCCGACCCGCGCGCTTTCAACTTCGATGGCGAATTGAACGTGGCCAATCGCGGCATCGTCGAATTCATCGAAGTGCTGAAACTGGACGTGGCGTTCCTGTACGACCTGCTGGGCGCCAGCCAGGAACATCTGATCAAGCCGAAGAAGTTCGCCCAGACCTATATCGACGAGGTGATCCTCGGCCACACGAATGAGCCGGAGTACAAGAAGCTGCAGGGCAACGAGATGATGGAGGCGTTCCGCGACCGCACCATCAAGATCGACGTGCCTTACAACATCCGCCTGGGCGACGAGGTGAAGATTTACCTGAAGGACTTCGGCCCCGAGCGGGTGAAGGGCGTCCATATTGCGCCCCATACGATTGAAGTGGCGGCCATGTGGGCCGTGCTCACCCGCCTGGCCGAGCCCAAAAAGGCCGGCATCACCAAGATGCAGAAAATGCGGCTCTACGACGGCAAGAGCGTCGAAGGCTTCACCGAGGACAGCATCAAGGAACTGAAGGAAGAAGCGCCGCGCGAAGGCATGCAGGGCATCTCGCCGCGATACATCCAGGACAAGATCAGCAACGCGCTGGTGAGCCATCAGGCGCAACTCGAGAAGGCGATCAACCCGTTCATGGTGATGAACGAGCTGGAAGGCGGCCTGTCGCACCATTCGCTGATCACCGACGAGGAGCTCAAAAAGGAATACAAGGAGCTGCTGGCGGTGGTCCGTGAGGAATACGAAGACATCATCAAGGGCGAGGTGCAGAAGGCGATCAGCGCCGACGAGGATGCGATCCGTCGCCTGGCGGCCAACTACATCGAGAGCGTCCGGGCCTATACCCAGCACGAGCGCGTGCGAAATCGATACACCGGCCGCGACGAGGAGCCGGACGAGCGGCTCATGCGGTCGATCGAGGAGAAGATCAACATCCCCGATTCCCGCAAGGACGATTTCCGCCAGGAGATCATGAACTACATCGGCGCCCTGGCGCTCGATGGCAAAAAGTTTGAATACAACACCAATGCCCGGCTGCTCAAGGCGCTGGAGCTCAAGTTGTTCGAGGACCAGCGCGACACGATCAAGCTGAAGAACCTGGTTAGCAGCGTGGTGGACGACGAGACGCAGCAGAAGATCGACGTGGTGAAGCAGCGGCTGATCAAGTATTTCGGCTACAACGACACCAGCGCCGCCGACGTGCTGAATTATGTCGCCAGCATCTTTGCCCGGGGTGATAGCAAGCAGGATGAATAGGACAAGAGCAGGCGGTAGGCAGAGGGCAGAAGGCAGAAAGAAGTGACTTTCCCCTCCTCTGCCATCTGCCTACCGCCCTCTGCCCTCTGAATCATGAGCATGGCCCGCGCAACGCATCGTTCCGGCCTGGCCTTCCTTCTGGTAGGCCTGCTGGGTGGATTGTTTTTCTGGCTGACCGATCCGCGGTTTGGGCCGCGGGTGCATCAGTATCCGCGCGGGCATTTTGATTGGCAGTATTGGCTCTTCGTGCTGCGAGGCTCGCCGGAAAATGTGGTCGATGCAGCCAACCAGGCGTTCACAAGTACAGCCGTCGGTTTGGCTGGGTGCGTGGCGCTGGTGTTGGTGGGATTGTGGCTGCTGGCGCGAAGGGCAGTTTGAGAGGACGCGACCGTTACGCGCGATTCAGGCATCATGAGGTGATCGGATGATCGAGGATCTGAAAGGCTGGCTCGATAATGATCCGTTCGTTCCTTTTCGTATCGTGGTGACGAGCGGAAACGCTTACGAGGTGAGTTCGTCGTACCAGATTGCCATCGGGAATACGCAGTTCGACTATTACTTCCCGAAGTCGGACCGGAAGGCGACCATCCGGCTTAACCAGCTCGTCGCGCTCGAAACGCTCGAAGATGCCCGGCCCGCATGACCGGCACGAATCTTGTTGAGGTTTGGATCAGATGATCCTCAAGATCGAAAAAGACCATCAGCGTTTCCGGCAGATCGTCAAGGGCCGGATCCGTGATGACCTGCGCAAGTTCCTCACCAAAGGGGAACTGATCGGCAAAGAGGGCAAGCACCTGATCTCGATCCCCGTGCGCGGGGTGGACCTGCCGCACTTCCGCTACGGAGATAATTCGCAGGGCGTCGGCGCGGGTGATGGCAAAGAAGGCGACGTCGTCGGCAAGGGCAAGCCGGGAAGCGGAAAATCCCAGGGCGGCACCGAGGCCGGCCAGCACATCATGGAGGTGGATCTGAGCCTCGACGAGCTGGCCGATATCCTCGCCGAGGAACTCAAGCTGCCGCGCATCGAGCCCAAGGGCAAGCACCGGATCACCACCGTTCGCGACAAATACAGCAGCCTGCGGCGCATCGGTCCGGAATCGCTGCGGCACTTCAAGCGATCCTTCCGCGAGGCGCTCAAGCGGCAGATCATGCTGGGCGATTACAACCCCGATCGCCCCGTGATCATCCCCGTCAAGAAGGACATGCGCTATCGGTCGTGGAAGGAAGTCAAAAGCCCGCAGAGCAATGCCGTCATCATCTTCATGATGGACGTGTCCGGGTCGATGGGCGAGGAGCAGAAGGAACTGGTGCGCCTCGAATCGTTCTGGATCGACACCTGGCTCCGCAAGAATTACGAGGGAATCGAGAGCCGCTACATTGTCCACGACGTCAGCGCCAAGGAAGTGGACAAGCACACCTTCTACCACCTGCGCGAAGACGGCGGCACGAAGATCAGCAGCGCCTTCCGCACCTGCAAACAGCTCCTCGACGCCCACTACAGCCCCGACGAGTGGAACATCTACCTGTTCCACTTCTCCGACGGCGACAACAGCTCCGAAGCCGACTCCCGCGACTGCGTGAAGCTGCTCAAGGAGCAACTGCTTCCCACCTGCAACATGTTCGGATACTGCCAGGTCGCCAGCGCCTACGGCTCCGGGAATTTCATCAACGTCCTGCACGAGCACTTGCGCGCCCACCCAAAAGTGCTGACCAGCCGGGTGAACAGCAAGGACGATATTTACGATTCGATCAAGACGTTTTTCGGCAAGGGGCATTGAGTGGCTGGGAAAACATCTCACAGTGAGCAAAATGTCAAAGGAACTTGAAATTCAGGAATTGGGCGTTCTCATGGCCGACGCGGTGGAGAGGGTTCGTCATGGCGAACAGGTGACGATTGCCGAGCATGGGCGGCCGGTCGCCAGGATCATTCCCGTGGAGCAACCGGGCCGCCGGCCCCAGTTCGGATCACTGAAGGGAATGATCGAGATGGCGGAGGATTTTAACGCCCCCTTGCCTGAGGAAGAGATACGAGAGTGGGAGAAATGACCATCCTGCTCGACACCATCGTGATCCTTTTGACAGACTGTTGATCGCTCAGGCCCGCGTGCTGGGCATACCCATCGTGACATCGGACTCAGAATTCTCCGCATACGATATTCAAGTCATCTGGTAATCGGCTTTTTGCGATGCCGTTTTGAATGGTCAAGGCCCATCGGCCTGTATATAGTTCCCGCTGATGTCTTCCCTCACCCGCGAGCAGTTCATCGAGCAGATTCTGAAGATCGTCCCGGAAAAGTTTCCGCTCGTGCGGATCAGCCGCGGCGATGAGATCTTCTCGCTGAAAGTGAACGGCGTGCTCGTCCAACTTGAGGATCTTTACCGGCGGGCGTTGCTTCAGCCGGATGAGATGCGGCAGCAGATCGAGCGGTGGATCGTCGAGTTGCTTCGCGCCACCGAGGGAAGCCCCGATCGCGGGGGATCCTTCGAGGATCTCAAGGAGCGCATCCTGCCAATGGTGCTGTCGGAGCGCGATTTTGCCGGCCCGCACCGCCAGACGATGGCCGAGCCGCTGGTGCCGGGGCTGCGGATCGCTTATGCGATCGACAGCGACCGCACGATCGCCTACATCCCGCGCCCGCAGTTCAATTCGTGGCATATTTCGTCGGATGAGTTACACGAGGCAGCGATTAATAATCTCGTCGCCCGCAGCGAAGCGATGGAAGCGCAGGCGGCCCAGGACGAATCCGGCCAGATCAACCTGATTCTCTTCCAGACCGGCGACGGGTACGACGCCAGCCGCATCCTTCTTCCCACCTTGCACGACCGGCTTCGCGAGCACCTCGGCAGCCCCTTCGCCGCCGCCATCCCGACGCACGACATCCTCATCTGCTTCCGCAACGACGCCGAGACGGTGGGCCGGCTGAAAGCGCAGGTGGAAGAGGACTATCGGAAGATGCCCCACCAGGTGACCGACAAGCTCTTCCTCATCACCGCCGACGGCATCGCGCCGCGGATGATCGAGTAAGACGTTCAGGCTTTGTCCACTGCGGAAGCATGGGTTCATTCAATCGACTCAACTGCGATTGACCCAGAGCACGAGATTCCGCGCAAACTTTTGCGCCGAGACTGGCTCATAGCCGGCGATGCCCCAGGTGTTGGTTCCGAGCAAGCCGCTGGTGAGATCCAGTGCGCTGAAAACCACCTGCCCTTTGCCCACCTTTATCAAGCGGATCGGCGGGGCAACTTGTCCAAGCCGGTCAATCGCATAGGCGCGTAGACGGACCGGAGAGGCATTGGCCAGGCCGGGTTTGAGATCCTTGAACAGCGGGTGATCCGGCGCAATGTTCTGCTCGATCCCGTCGGCAAAGGCGGCGGGAAGGAGCTTGTCGCGCACGCTGCGGGTGAAGGCATTATCTCCGCCGACCGAATCGATCAGCAGCGTGCCGCCGCCTTCGACGTATGCGCGAAGGGCCGCGGCCTCGGCGGGCGAGAACGCGTGAGCATCCGTTCCCGTGAGCGTCGCCAGCGGGGCGATCCCCGGGGCGATCTGCCCCAATGGCGTGGGATGGATCTCCAGCGCGGGGCCGCCTTCCCATTGCAGATAGCGCGACATGCGGAACCAAGCGGCTGGCTCGGGGTTCCAGTTGCCGTCGTAGGTCAAAGCCGCCATTCGCAGCGGCCTTTCCGAGGACTGGGGCGGCGCGGGAACGTATGGAGAATCCAGGCGGTTGCGCAGATCCGGCTTGCCCGACGCATAGACGAATATGTTGGTCCCGATCTCAAATGCGAAGCGCTTGGTCTTGGTAGATCGTCCCTGCCACGCCAGCGACAGATCCGCCGGGCTATGGACCAGCAGCAGGCGCGAGCCGTTATAGATGCCCAGCATCTGCGGGTGCGAAGCGATCTTGTATTGGATGTTGTAGATCGGGCTGTTTTCCGGCAGCGGCGCGAGCTTAAACGCCGGCGCGATGTGCCTGGCCAGTTCGGGCACCCACTCATTGAACGACGCGGAGGAACCGTCGGCCTGGGTGAAGATCAGCCCGCCGGCCAGGACGAAGTTGCGGAGCTTGAGATAATCCGCGTCCTTCAGTTGCAGCGCCTGATGGCTGGCGATGTAGAGCACGGGCGAATCGAAATAGTCCTGCCAGTCGTGATCGATGCTGACCACCTGCCAGTTGACCTGCCGTTCGAGTTCGCGGCCGGCGAAGCGCGCCAGGTTCGCCACGTCGCGCGGGCGGTTGTCCCACGAGCCGGGGAACTTCAGCTTGGTCATCATCACCGGGTGACGGCCCCGGGCGAGGAACAGCAGCGTATAGGCCGTGTCCACCACGGCATCGTTGCCGTGGTCCTCGTGCCCCCACGCGCCGTTGGAAAACTGCAGCGGGACGATCTTGCCGGCCAGCTCGCGATACCAATCATGGGAGCCAAAGTATTTGTACCCGCTGGCCAGGCCGACGCGCTCGATCCCGAAGAGGTCGTACCCGACGTAGTGCGTGTTGGCGTTGGGGATGGAAACGCTGTTGCTCCCATGATCCAGCCAGGCCATCGCAGCCATCAGGCTGTTGGAATACGGCTCGCGCCCGATCGCGCCCTTGAGCAGCGGCACGTCGAGATAATCGTGCGTGACCAGCAGCGATGCCGTGCCGGCGGTGGTCATGGCGTAATAGCCGGCCGGGTCGTGCGCGTGATAGGTCCACTCGCCGGTGCCCAGTTGCCACTTGACCCAATGCTGTTCGACATCCCTCCAATATTGATCCGGAACTTCGATGCCGACCTCTGCCCCGGCCCAAACGCCGAGCAGGCCGTACTGCGAATTGGAATTGTCCCAGGGGTAGATGAAAGTCTGAGCCGGCAGGGGGACATTCGTGGCGTCGTTGAGGCTGGGCGGGATGTATGAGCCGCCGCCCGGCAGGGAGCCAATCTGCTTGGGAGGGGTGGGGTGCGGTGCATTGTTGCCCATGTAAGCGCGGGAAAACGGGCCTGGGACGAAGCGGAATACCGGCGCGATCTCCCAGCGCGGCGGAAGCGGTGGGTTCTTTGGGACGACGACCGGCGGCAATGGCCCGCCACCACCCCCGCCACTCTTGGTGCTCGGAACAATCGGGACGGGCGGCGGCGGCGGGCTGCCGCCAACATAAGGGCCGTCACCGGGCGAAATGACCGGCGGTGCGGACCCGCCGCCGAAGTCACCGCCGAAATCCGAGCAGCTTCGCTTGTCGGGCGGGATGACGGCGCCGCGGTCTGGCGCCGGGCCGGGCATGCCGTCATCGGCTGGCTTCATCCCCTGCTTCATCATCTGGACGTACAGGTCGTCATACGTGTAGGCCCCGGCGATCTGATTCTTAATCAGCCACGCGACGTCGTTCTTGAGGGTGTCGCGGTCGGCCGGGCGGTCGTAGGTCGCGATCGCCGCCGCCCGCAGGCTGCGGCCATAGGTGATCGGGCGATTGGTGGTCTGCCCGTCGCTGTTCATGTCATAGCCGCGGAGCTTGTCCAGCATGTCGCTCAGCACTTTGCCGTGCGCAGTAAGCCGCGAATCGTTGATCGACAGCCCGGATTGCGCCAACGCATAAACGCACAGCGCATCCAGTGCCTGACGCTGGGAATCGCTCAGGAGCGTGTCGGGCGAGACCTCGCCATCTTTGATTTGCGTGATAAGGAATGCGACGCCGCGTTCGATTGAGCGGCCGATCTCGGCGTCGCTGATCCCGCGAAGCTCGGCCAGCGCGGCGGCGGGAAGCACCCGGTTGGTGTGATCCGGGATAACCGGCCCCGAAGCGGAAAAATCCGATGCCAGCGAGGCCGCCAGAGGCGCAGCGGGCGGCTCGAAATCGGCGGGCGTGGAATTTGAAGTTGCCGCTGCCACCGCCGGGGCCGGCTTCGGGCCAAAGTCGGACCCGGACGCGGCATAGGCAGACGCCGCGGGAGCGGGACGGGACAGCGCCGCCGCACGGGCTTGGGTCGCGAGGATCGTGTTGATATTCCGCTCGCCCTCGGCGACCTGCCGGGAGAGCTCCGGTGCCAGCGGGTCGGCGGCTTCGGCGCCATTCAGCAGCGCGCGAGCCTGCTTGTATTTGTCGGCCGCGCCAGCAAAGTTGCCGGAGAGCGCAAGCACGTCGGCGTCAGTTTTGAGCGACAGCGCCTGGTCCGTCTCGGGATGTTTCGGTGGAATGGCGCTGACGGCCTGGGCCGGGGCGGCGGAAATAGTATTCGTCGCCTGCGCCGGATGTCGCGGCCGGTGAATCAGGATGGCGGCGACGAGTCCACCGATCATTGCAAGGACCACGACAGCCGCGATCAGCATTGGCACCGCGCTCGAACGCTTGCGGCCGTTGCCGACGGGCGTTTCGCCCATATCCGGCGTCAAGAGCGGATCGATGGGAAGCACGCAATCGGGCGGCGGATCGAACTGCGCGCCGCAAGCTCGGCAGACGAGCACTTCGGTCGCCGCGTCGCATTCGAGCATCAGCGATTTGGCACACGCCGGACATTGCAGTCGCACAAGCATGTCGGTGCCTCCGAATGGCGGGGCCGGGGCGGGAACGTGTCGGCCGGCAGATACCCCAGCGTTCAGTTGGGGAAATCTTACCGGCCGGGAGGAAGATTCACGAGGGGAGTTTCCTGCAAATTTGAATTCCCCGCGCCTGCCGGAAGGCGTATGCCGTTCGCGGGGAATTTCGGATTGATGATTGCGGAATGCGGATTGAAACCGGATTCCTGTCCTCAATCAGCAATCCGCAATCAGAAATCCGCAATAGCGAATCGCCCTGCGGGATCACTCCCGCTATCCTCGCTCAAATGCGCGCGATTGTGTTCGACATGGATGGGTTGATGATCGACAGCGAGAAAGTCTATTGGGCCGTCGGCCGCGAAATGGCGCGGGAGTTCGGCAAGGAGGTTTCGGACCAGACGCTGGGAAAAATGATGGGCAGATCGCCAATTCAGTCGATTGAAATTTATGCCCAGGATCTGGGGCTGAGCCAGTCGCCGCACCAATTGTTGGAATTGCGGGAGAAACGAGTGCTGCGAATGCTCGAGCGCGGCGTGGATCCCATGCCGGGATTGTTCGAGGTGCTGAAGGAATTTAAGCCGCGGTACAAGCTGGCGATCGCCACCAGCGCGCCGATGTATCTCGTGGACGTGATCGCGAAAACTTTGAACCTGCGTCCCTACTTCGATGCGATTCAGACATCGGACGACGTGATCAACGGCAAGCCCGATCCTGAAATCTACCTCAAGGCGATGGCCCGCCTGGGCGTGCCGCCGGCGGAGTGCGCGGTGCTGGAGGATTCATCCAACGGTGCGCGGGCGGGGAAGCGTTCCGGGGCGTATACGATCGCGGTGCCGTCGCAATACACCCGCGATCAGGATTTCGGCTTCGTCGATTACGTCGCGCGAGATCTGAAAGACGCCGCCCGCCACCTGGAGATGTTGAACGAAACGATGTGAGATTTTATGTCCGACGCAACCGTCAGCGACGCAGACACGACGATCGCTCCCGAGCACTATTACTCGATCGTGCGCGGCCAGATCGAGCACGAGGATAACCTGATCGGGCAGCGACTGAGTTGGTTCGTGGCGGCCCAATCGTTTCTGTTCACGGCCTACGCGATCGTGGTGAGCAACTCCGGGCCGAACCATACGGCGCTCATCATCGACAAAATGCGGCTGCTGCTCCTGATCATTCCTTCCACCGCCATTCTGACTTGCGCCTTGATCTACGTGACCATTGTGGCGGGAATACTGGCAATCGCGGACCTGCGCCGGCTGTATCGCAAGCATGCAAACTACGAGGCGACCGTCGGCCTGCCGCCGGTGCAGGGTTACCGGCAGACGCAGATCCTCGGGCAGGCAGCGCCCTTGTTTGTGCCGCTGGTGTTTCTGGCGGTGTGGATCATTCTGCTTGGGCGGGGCGTGAACTTTTGAAGGAAACCCGTTCGCGCCGACCTGATTCGTCGCACCCGATTCGCCCTCACGCCGGGGCAAAGCGAGCCAGGTTGCATTCGTCGTCCTCAAGAGCTCCCTCGCGCCGCCCCGGCTCTCAGAGCGCATCACACTCTCACGTACAACGGGCGCACCCAAGCCGGGGCGGCGTGGCGGCGGCGTTGCGCAGAATTGTGAGGTCTTTCGCGCCGCTCTACCCCGGCGTGGAGGGCGCGGAAGTCCAAATGCCTTGGGGGCTTTACATCAGCGCGCGGGCGCGACCTTGAATCGAAGTGATTTGGAGAACACATCAGAGAAGAAGGCGCGCTTGCTGCGAGCGCCCCACAGTTCCAACTCGGCATCGCCCTTGGCCTTTAATGTGATCTCGACGCGCTTTCGACTGATCTGACACGATAGTCCGGTGATGACGCTGCTATGGCTGCGATCGAGGCCGTCGGCGATGCGCAGCAGCGCGGCGCCGATGCGGACCACCCGCCGGGCTGCGGAGGACAGGGCGGCAAAGTGCTTGTGCGACATCTTCGGGCCGGACTTGCGGTGATACCGGGCGACGTTCGCGATGATGCGGATTTCCTCGCGGCTGAAGTTCTTTAAGTCGCCATGAAGGATCAAATACTGTGAGTGCTTGTGGTGTCCCTCGCGCGCGATGTGCCAGCCGATGTCGTGGAGCATGGCGGCATATTCGATCAACTCGCGTTGCTCGGCGCCGAGGCTGTGCAGCGTCTTCGTGCAGTCGAATAATTCTCCGCAGAGCCGCGCGACCTGCTCGCTATGGGACTGATGCCAGTCGCAGCGGCGCGCCAGATCGAGCACGCTGCGGCGGCGGGGATCGGGAACGTTGCGGCGGATCTGCAGGTCGGGCAGATGCCGGCCCAGGTATTCCAGCAGGATTCCCTCGCGCAGTGCCGATTTGCACAAACGGATTTCGGAGAGGTTGAGCCGCCGAAGCAATTCGCCGACCAATAGCGCGCCGGCGATGATCTGGTCCTTGCGCTGGTCGTCCAGGCCATGAATCGTGGCGCGGTCTTTCGAGCGACTCTCGATCAACTTCGTAAGAAGCCGGGACAGGGAATCGCGCTGGACGACGTTGGCGTTTTCCTTCCTATCCATCGACGCGCACATGGCGGCGAGATTTTCCATCGTGCCGCTGGTGCCGAACGCCGAGACGGGCTTGAGGGCCAGGACGCTGTCGCACAGCGGCGCGAGCTCCTTTTCGTAGTGGGCCAGCAGGGCTTTGAGATCGGCGGGGCTGATCGGGTCGGTGCTGACGAATTGCGCGGTCATTCGGGCCGCACCAAGCTTGCGGCTTTCGAGGAGCTGGGCCTTGTTGCGGTCCCCGACGATGAGCTCGACGCTCCCGCCGCCGATGTCGAGGATGAAGTGGGGCCGGTTCCCGAGCTCGACCGCGTGACGGACGCCGAGATAAATCAGCCTCGCTTCATCGCGGGCACTGACGACTTTGACGCCCATCGCCAGTTCGCGGCGCGCCCTGCGGAGAAAGTCGCCGCCGTTCTCGGCTTCACGCACGGCGCTGGTGGCGATGGCCAGAATCTTCTCGCATCCCCTGGCTCGGGCGGCTTGTTGGAATCGGCGGAGGGTGCTGATGGCACGATCCATCGCGTCGGCCGAAAGCTGGCGGGAGGGAAAGCTGATCCGCCCCAGGCCCACCATTTCCTTCATCCGCCAGAGCGTCGTGAGGCTGCCGTCCGGATCCGCCTGCGCGACGACCATGTGAAGGCTGTTTGAGCCGACGTCGATGGCCGCGATGCGGAACTCCGGCCCGTACGGAGCGGGCACCGAGGAATGAGCGCGGGAGGCGGGCAGCGACTTGGCCATGAGAAACCTAGCGCACTGTTTAACTTGATGTAGCGGTAGTAGCCGTGAGCCGAAGCTCCGAGGCTTCCGCCAACGGCTATTCAAAGACCTTTAGGTCGCTGCGTTATCCTGAAACCTGCTCTAAGAGACGTCCACAACAGGGATCCGAAGATACGGCTTGGCCGGCCCGTTGTCTAAGACTTCCCGGCACAGCTCGGCGATCTGCGCCCGCTCGCCCGGCCAGAGAAAATCGCGATCGACGCGCGACCGCTCGACCCAACGGAAGGCGTCGTGCTCGGGATTGAGCGTGACTGCCGCGTCCCTGCCGACGACCGCGCAAAAGCCTGGGCAGTGCCAGATCGTGTCATCCCCGTGGAGATAAAACACGTCCACGGTGTCGAGCTGATAGAACTCGTCCGGCGTGATGCCGGCTTCCTCGCGCAGCTCTCGCAGCGCCGCGCCCCACCCGGTCTCACCCGGCTCGACGGTGCCGCGGACGGTGGACCACGCGCCGCCCATGAAATCGTCTGGCGCCCGACGGAGCTGGAGGAACTCGTGCCCACTCGCTGAGTCATCGGGCCGGACGACAAAGCAGGAGACCATGTCGAAGCGGATGTTCATTAAATCGGATTGTTGTTTGTTGTGGGTGGTTGGTTGTGGGCGGGTGGCATGATCCACAACCGACAGCCCGTAACCCACAACAAACAACGATCAACCTACTGTTCCTGAATCGTTACGCTCTTTAACGTATCCCCCTGCTTAATTGCATTAACGATGTTCTGCCCGCTCTTGACCTGCCCGAAAATGGTGTGCTTTCCGTCGAGCCAGTCGGTGACGATGTGGGTGATGAAGAACTGGCTGCCGTTGGTGTTGGGGCCGGCGTTGGCCATGGAGAGGGAGCCGACCTTGTGCTTGTGTGGGTTGTTCTTGGTCTCGTCGGCAAAGCGGTAGCCCGGCCCGCCGCTGCCGGTGCCCTGCGGGTCGCCGCCCTGAACCATGAAGTCTTCGATGACGCGATGAAACTTGATGTTGTCGTAAAAGTGGTCACGGGCGAGGAAAACGAAGTTGTTGACTGTGATTGGGGCGTCCTTGGCAAACAGATCGCAGACGATCGAGCCGCGGGAAGTATCGAGGGTTGCGGTGTACTGCTTGCTGGGATCGATCGACATTTGCGGGGCGGCGGGATAGCTCTTGGCCATGATGGTTCTCCTTCAGTTTCTGCCGCAACAGTCGCGGCGTGGGCGTAGGTTTCACTTTGCCGATGCGTTGTCAACCGCCGCTGGACAAGTCGAGCGAATCGATGCGATCTCATCGGGCGCGGCGACCACTCACTGCGGCAGTTGGCGCAGGAGATTGACCAGCGCTTCGGCCATCGCCGTGGCCCGATCGGGCGGCAGGAGTGCGTCGCGGCAAGTCAGGGCAAAAGTCAACTTGTCCCCCAGCGTTGTTGTCGAAAAAACCAGCGGCACCAGCGGGCCGGTGGGGGAGACGCGGACGTACTCGCGCAGCGGGTCGGGATGGTAGCGGGCGGCCCAGGTGTCGTTGAGGTTCACGTTCGACAGGCCGCCGAGCATCGGCAGCTCTTTACGATAGAAATGATACAGCTCGCGGTCGGAGACGAACCGGTCGATGGTCATCGCGCCCAGCATCCACATCAGGCTCGATTGCGCCGGCCCATGCTGCTTGTGGCCGCGGTTCTGCGTGGCGATCGAGCGGAGCAGCGCCGGCCAGTCGCCCAAGTGTTGCCGGCGGCAGACGACGTTGGTGAAGCCGAGAAAAAGACCGAAGGTGTTGCTCAGATCCGTCTGGGCGTGCCGGCGAAGATCGAGGATCGAGCCGACCGAAAGATCCGGCCGATTCCTGCGGCTCTGGGCGGGGACGAATTCGTCGCAGACTTGGGCCAGTGCGGCGAGCAAGACGTCCTGCACCTTTACGTTCTGACTCCGGGCATAAACGCGAATGCGATCGATCAGGCCAGCGGGCGTGTCGTGCAATGAAACCCGCACGGGATAATCATCGTGGCCGGCGGTGCGGACTTTTCGCGCGCGGCGGTGGCGCATGTGCAGACGAAAGCCGTTCATAAACGCTTCGTCGAGCCGCCAGCGGTTATGGGACGCAAACAACCGCCAGTATCCGGCTTCGGGCTGGCGGAGCGGTCGCGTGCGCGCCGCCGATGGATCAAAGAGCCGGGTGAACCATTCGCGGAGCACGGCTCGGATCGAAACGCTGTCGGCCACCCAGTGCTGATAAACCACGCCGAAATAGAATTCGTCGTGGCCATGCAATAAAAACGGCCGGTAGGGCGGCTCGTCCGGGTCGCCGAATTTGCGATTCAGCTCGGCAGTCAGGTGCGCGTCAAGTGTGGTGCCCGCGCTCAGGCATTGCACGGGATACCGGGCCAACTCGCCATTGATCGCTTCGTGGCGGAACTGATGCCTGGCCGAGACTGCCACCCGGCCCAGACCGAGAGCGCGAAGGGCCTCGCCCCAGGTTTGCGTGGCGCAGTTCAGATCGATCTGGCCGCCAATCCGCATGACCTGGGCGGCGTTGTACGGATGAATCCTCTCCCATCGTCGGGTCAGGCGTTGAAAGACATTCAGGGCGTTATTGGACATGGCACAATTCGCAGCCACCAATATGCGTCAACGCAAATCCCCTGACAACCATCTGTCCGCGGTTCCAACAGGTATCCGCCGAAATGACCGGGCGGCCGGGCAAACGGAAGATCTTTGCTGCATTACCCGCGGGGACTTGCCTTTGCCGCAATCCAATTCGATATCTTTGCCGTGAACGCCATCAAAGCATTGAAGTTGACGGGCAGGCGCGGCCGCAAGGGCTTTACGCTCGTGGAGACCGCGCTGGCGATGGTCATCGTCGGGACCGGGGTGATGGCCCTGTTGGAGCTCCTGGCCGCTGGCTCGATGGTGAATGCGAGCGGGACGACGCTGACCACCGCGGTGAACCTGGCCAATAACATCCACGAAATTACGATCGGATTGCCGTTCCAGAACCCGACGAACCCGACTTCGCTGGCCAAGGACAGCGGCGGCCCGACAGCTTACACGTATCTATGGGACATGAACGGCGATACCTATTCGCCGCCTCTGGACGTGCGACGCAATCCGATCGCCACGTACTCCAATTGGTCTCAGAAGGTGACGATAAATACCGTGGACCCGACGAACGTGACCGCGTCGCGGCCCAATGACCCGACGGTGCCGACCGCGCGGGTTTCGGTGGTGATTACGCATAACGGCGCGGTGGTTTATCAGGTGAGCTGGCTGATTACCGCTCCGAATCCGAGCTAGCGGGAGGCTGGGCGAGTGAGTTTTGTCGCGGAGGCTGCCATGATCAGAAACAATGCAAAATCGCGGCGGCGGCATGGCCTGTCTTCGGTGCTGGCGATGCTGTACCTGGTGCTGTTCTCGACGCTTGCCGTGGGGTTTGCCGCGGCGACGTCGATGAACTCACAGATTTCCCGCAACGAGCGATCACTTCAGCAGGCCGACTCCGCCGCCGACGGCGGCATGCAGTTCATCCGCTACCAGCTCGGCGCGATGACCATTCCGCCCGGCACGCAGACGTCGGCACTTCTTTCTGCCGCCGCGACCAGCCTGGCCACACAGCTCAACGGCACGTCCAACATGGGCGGGAATACCGTCCAGGTAACCAACAACGCGATTTACATTCCGTCGGCCACTTCGTGGACCACGATCGACCCGACCGTGGGGACGCGATTTCGCGCCATGATCACGCAGTCGGGGCAGTTCCTCGTTGCGACCGTTGACGGCGCCGGAACCAACAGCAGCATCGCCAAGGCGATCCAGATGCAGTACCAACTGGCTCCCAAGGCTGGCGCCATTCTGGACTATGGCGTGGCGACTGAAGGGACCCTGGCCACCGGCGGCGCGACGGTCATCCAAGGCCTGACCGACCCGACCAAGGGCAGCGTGCTCAGCGCCGATATGATCAGCTCGACGCCTGTCGTCATCGACGGAAAATCGGTCAGTGGCGACATCAGCATCGTCAACCCGAACGGAAATATCTCGGTCTCCGGCGCATCGGTTGGCGGGACGACCAATCCGGCGCTGATGCTCACTCACGAGCACGTGGGCGTTCCCGCGCCGACGTTCCCCACGGTTGATACCAGCGTTTTCGCGGCCTATGCGACCACGGCGTATTCCGGAAATGGGACGTGCAACAACTGCTTTATCCCGGCCAATACCAATCCATCGTTTGCCGGCGGCGCTCAAATCAACGGGGTGATGTACATCATGGCGCCCAACAGCGTCACGTTCCGGGGAAATACCAGCATCACCGGTGTCATCGTGAGTCAAACCGGGTCTGGCGCGCCGGCATACAACGGCTCGACCAACGTGATCAGCTTTGCCGGGAACGTCTCGGCCACGCCGATCAACCAGATGACCACGAGCAACCCTGCATACAGCGCCAGCCTCGTGCAACTTACCGGCGCGTTCATGCTGGTGCCCAACTTCGCCGTGAGCATGACGGGCAACTTCGGCACCGTGGGAGGCAGCATCGCGGCCGGCTCGCTGAGCATGACCGGCAACGCCTCGGGCACGGTCCAGGGAAGCGTGATCGGCATGCAGGACGTGCCGATGACGCTGAACGGCCACGCCAGCATCACCATCTCGAGCACCGGGACGACCAACTATCCCAGCGGGATGAGCTTCGGCAACGACTACACGCCGCTTCCGGGCACTTACATTGAGGTGCAACCGTGGTAATCGACCTCAATCCAACTTGTTCCAATCGTCTGCGGCGGGCGCGAGATCTACGCCGGGGGCGCGGGCTGAGCTTGCCCGAGGCGATGATCAGCCTGGCGATCACGAGCCTGCTTCTGATCGCGGTGGCCAGCGCATTTTCGGGCTCGTGTACAGTGATCGAGTCCAACGATAACTTCTTCCGGTCGTCGCAGGCTGCGCGAGTGACTTTGGGCCAACTGATTATCGAGATTCGCAACTGCGACTCGTTGGACATGAGCGTGTCGAACACGATCAACATCATCCGGCCGGCGTACGTTGCGGGCTCGAATCAGGTCCTCTATCGCCAGGTCGGGCCGCCGGCGGAAGTGAGCCGGGCGTTTGTCTACAGTCCGACTAACCAGAATATCGCGCTAACGATTACCTACAGCGACGGCTCGACCAAAGGGCCGTACGAACTTGCCGCCAACGTCACTGCATGCGCGTTCGGTCCCCCCGACATGGGCCTGGACTACAACAACGCGACCATTCCCGTGCGCGTGCCGATCACGCTGACAATCAGTACCAAGGGGAGCACCGTTGTGCTCAATGGCTCGGCGGCGCCGAGGCGGGCGATGAAGTATTGATCGCACGCTGCTCACCAAACGCAAAGACGCCGCCCGCTTTAACGGAAGCGGGCGGCGTCGTCATTTAGCGATCGGTCTAAACAATCGCGGGCACTATCCGATAAGTCGGACGACCGCGTCGCCGCCCAGGGAGATCGGGTTCAATGGCGAAAATAACTTGCTTTGGGTGATCGGTTTTCCACCGGCCGGCACGGCACGGAGATGGGCCAGGGAGTTGGCGGCAATGCCGAAGGGCGTTCCGTTGTTGGACGTCTGCAGTTTGTCCAGCGTTACCGTCCCGATGTCCCAGGCGGCGATCTGGGTGTTGCTGAAGGCCCCGCGCACGATGATCGACTTGAGCAATCCACTCTCGGCGACAAAGTTGGAAGCAGTGGAGGGCAACGCCGTCTCGGAGGGGGTGACGGCGACGAAGATTTCGCTGTTGACCGCGGAGGCGGCGGTGATCGCCGCGATGGACGTATCGGCGCGGACGGCCGAGCCGTTCAGCGTGCCGACGTTCAGATGCCCGATCGTGCCGGCGGCGATGTCCTCGTTAAACGTGCCGCGAACAGTGAGGTTCTGAATTGACGGGGCGGAAATTTGATAGCGGGTGGTCCCGCTGATCGTCCAGTTGGTCGCGGTGAAATTCCCAATCACCTCGGCGGAAATCAGCGACTCATTGGTCAGTGTAACGACGTGCGCGTTCAGGCGTGCGCCGCTGCCGATGCTGATCGAGTTGCCGCCTGAAGCGGCGGCAAGATTGAGATTTGTCAGCTCGCCGGTCACCGTCATCGAACCCGTAAGCGTGTCTTGCGGGGCGTTAAACGCGCGGAGTGAACCGTTCACGTCGACGCTGCCCAGCGGCGTGGAGCCGTTGACGGTGAGCGTCGAGGAGCCGGTTGTTCCGTTGACCAAAATCTGGCTCAGATTGCTCCCGTCTGTCGGCGAAAGGAAGATCAACTGCACCGTCCCCGGACCGGTGAGATTGACGTTGATCTTGTGCCCGCTGGCATCGGTGAAGCTCGTGCGGTGGCCTTCGACGAAGCTCAAGGTTCGCTGGTAAGCCCCGGCATCGGTCGCGGTGAGCGTGTAGGGCCCCATGCTCCCCGATCCGGCGTTGGCGCCGGTGAGCGGGTTGTACGAGAGCGATTGCGGCCCAACTCCGCTCACGCCGGCGTAATACGTCTGACCGGCGGTCATCGCATACTGCACGATGCTGTTGGTGCTGGAGGCGCTGGCGGATTGATTAACCGCCAACTGGTTGCCATTGGCGTCGAACAGTCGAAGAACCGTTTGCGCACTGTTGTCCTGGCTCGTGTTCGTGGCGAACTGGTATTCCTCCGTGGCAGGGGCGACAAAGGAATCGATGTCAACGTCAGTGGGGCCGACATAAAGGCTGCCGTCCAGGCCAATATTCGCGGTGATTGGCGTATTGAGCGTAATAGGAGTTGGGGTGGCGTTCTGGATGCTGTTGTTACTCAGGGTCGCCAACTTGCTCAACGGATCGAGTGACGAATTGAGCATATAGGTTCCCAGCATTCCGCCCGATCCGCTGCCTTCAGAAATCCCGTTGATGTCCTGGTTGTTTTGGCCGGTAACGGAGATAACGACGGTCTGGCCGGCGGTGACCTGCTGGTAGAGGCGCAGGCTGCCCTGGGTGGCATCGGCAAGCCGCTGCACGCCCTGGATTCCGTTGGTGGTGGTCCAGAGGGTCATTTCCGGAACGAAGCCGCCGGCGCCACTGACGCTGGCATCAAACACGCCGGACGACGGCGCGGTGAACGCGTAGAAATCCGCGTCCTTGTTTCCACCATTCGCCCCGAGGAGCGCCAGGCCATTGTCCGTGCCGATTTGTTGGGTGATGAGCGTACCGATCGTCGCGGGAGTGGCTTGGGCGACGGTTCCGTTGCGATCGCCGTTGCTGAAGGCCACGTACATTTGAAACGGAGTGTCCGGCGTGCTGCCGGGCGATCGATTATACGGATTGAGCGGGTCGAAGTTTTCGTTGAACTGGGTCGTCACTCCGATGTAGTAGGTCTGTCCAATGGTGACCGGGATTGTGAGATTGCTGCCCTCAGCGCCGATCGCGTTGAAATTGGCGTCAAAAACGCCGGCAATGATCGGAGCGCCGCCAGAGCCGTCCGCCTGAATGATCAACTCTCCGGTGTCGGGCGCGACGACTGTATAAAAATGGACATCGCCATTGGGGAACTGAACGATGTTCCCGCTGGGATCGGTCTCCTGCCCGATCACATCGGTGATAAAATTTGAGGGGACGTTGCCGAGGCTGGCGGTGGGAAGCAGGGTGCTTGGGCTTGCAAGATCGAGGGTGGTGCCGGTGGCGGGAACCCCATGCGGGTCGGGATTGTTGATTGCGGCATGGAGGATGTAATCCCCCTGCCCCGTTCCTCCGCCAATCCCCGCGCCGGTGTTCGGGTCGTAGGTGTCATTTCCGAGGCTGCTCACGCCAATGTAGTAGGTGCCCAGGGGTAGCGGCTGCCCGATGGCGCTCGCAACGCTTGGGTAGATGCCGTTCGCGCCGTTGGCGCTATAGAGCTGCGTTCCGGCGGAGTCAAAGAGTCGCAGCGTCGGATCGAAATTGGTCCCGCCGGTGACTTGGGACAGGCTGACGGTGAGGTCTCCTTCAGCCTCCAAGACGACCTTGTATAAGTCGACGTCGTTGGGGCCGATGAAGACGGATCCGTCAGATCCGATGTTGGCCTGCAGATCGACCGTGGTCTCCCCGTTCAGGGGGGTGACGACCGTGGCGGTGGCGATGGTGTTATTTAAATCCGCGCCGACGCCGGTGTTTCCCTGCACGAACGCTTTAACTCCTTGGATCGCGCGGTAGACGTTAACCCGGTCGTAGGTCAGGCCGGTGCCGGGCAAGGGCTGGGGCGCGCTCAAACTTCCGTCCGGAAGCACCTCCGCTCTAACATTAGCGCTGTTGACCGGGTCGGTAATCCGGTCGGAGGTGTTTCGGATGATCTGCAGGACTTCGGCCGGCTGCAGATAGGTGCCGCCGAATTGGAAGGCGGCCTGCTGCATCAGGGCGACCATGCCCGCGACGAACGGCGAAGCCATGCTGGTGCCGCTGATCGTGTTATGAAGTTGGGCCGGGCTGTTCCACGTGCTGTAGATGTCGGTGCCCGGCGCTACAACTTGATTCGACAGGGTGCTGCGCTGGCTGGTGGCGTTGAAATCGTCGGGGTAGGCCGACGGCTGTTGTGCGAAGTAGGTATCGCCGGCTTCCCCGAAATATCCGGAGAAATCGTATTGCCCGACTCCGTTGTCGGAAAACTCGTTAGCGACGCTGATCGTGGATTCCACCGCCGGGCTGCTTACCCCCAGCGCCTCGAACTCTGCGTAGCTATTCCCCGACGCGCTGACGACCGTGATTCCCAGGTTCTGCAGTTTCTGGATGTCCACGCCTTCCTGGTCGAGCGAGGGGGTGTAGTTTAGGTTCACTCCCGAATATCCGAGGGACATATTGACGACTTTGATGTTGTACGTGGCTGCGTTGGCCTCGACCCATTGCAGTCCGGCGTCCACCGGGTCGCCGTTTGTCACTGCTTCGCCAGCGTCGGGAATGACGCGCACGTCCACCAGGGTCGCCCCGTCGGCCACGCCAATGGCAGGGTTGCTTGAGGCTGCGATCCCGGAGACGTGACTCCCGTGCCCGACGTGATCGACCGCGTCCTGCGGGTTGGTGTCGGGGGCAGTGTTAATGGGGTTTTCCACCGCGTCGTAATAGGCGGCGAAGTTGGAGATCAGGTCCGGGTTTTCGGCATACACGCCGGTGTCCAGGACCGCGATGCCGATGCCCTTCCCGTTGATGTTCGAGTAGGCGGGGTCCTGGCGCAGGTTGGTCAGTTCCGTGATGTCAAACGCGGAACTGAGCAGCACCCGGGTCTCCAGCCGCTCAACGATGTTGGCGCTGAAACTGTCGCCCGGCATATCGCTTTGTGTGATGATCCAGCTTCGGACAGAAGGATGGCGGAGCCCAGACGGATGGCGTCGTGCATGGCGGCGGCGAGACATCAGAGGTTCCTTTCGTGGACAGTGCGTCGCGCGGGCGCGGCATTACTCCCGATGCCACAACCAAACGCCGGTGGAAGTTCAGGAGGGTGGGTGCCATCGATGCGCCGCCAAGGCCGGCGCTGCGGGCTTGCACGGCACGTCGCCTGCAATAAGTGAAACAGAAAGGCGTTACTCGGAGCGGCTTGCGGGCACGCTGCGCATTCCCAAGGGTCAAGTCGGCATCCACCCAAAACTCCGCCGCGCGGACGCGGTGACTCTAGCAAGTCCTGTTGAGACAGGCAACTTTTTCTGAGACTAACGTGCGGCAGTTCGGAAGCTTGTCGAAATCTTGAGGCACTGGCCGGGCCTTTACTTATGGAATCCCCGCCGCCGCTGGCGACTGTATCTGGCCAGCGCGTCCTCAATGATGGGAAATGCCTCGCGCGCAGGCTGGATCTCGTCCACTTCCACCGCCTTGCCTTCCAGTTGCTTGTAGTCCTGGAAGAAGCGGCGAAGCATGCTCAGCCGATGCGCCGGCATCTCCGATGCTTCGCGATACGAGTTAAACTCCGGATCCTCCGTCGCAACCGCGATGATCTTGTGATCCTTCTTCCCGGCGTCAATCATCGTCATCAATCCGATCGTCCGGGCATGGATCAGCGTCAGTGGCACGACGGTTTCCTGGCACAACACCAGCACGTCCAGCGGATCATCGTCCTCGGCCAAAGTCTGCGGGATAAATCCGTAATTTGCCGGGTAGTACACCGCCGAGTAGAGAACGCGGTCAAGCTTGATCATCCCACTGGCCTTGTCGAGCTCGTACTTGACGCTGGAGCCGAATGGGATTTCGACGATGGTGTTGAACTCTTGCGGGATGTCTTCGCCGGGGGTGACATCGTGCCAGGGATGGATCATAGTTGGCCTTTGCGGCCAGTCTATACGCTGGCTTGGGTCATGGCCAATCAGTTCGCGGCGGTACTGATTGACGCGGTGAGCCTTGCACCCTTCTGCACCGCCCAGAGCGAGTTTTGCGACGCCACGAACAATGTGCCGTTGGCGGCAACAGGCGTGGCATAGCTGGCTGCATCGAGATGAACCGTCGCAAGGAGCTTGGCCTCCTTTCCGGTCGCCATGACGATAAGCCCCTTCTTATTGGTAATGTAAATCTTGCCGTCGGCGACCATGGGCGTGCCCCAAGTTTCGGCGTTCGTATCGTAAACCCAGTACGGCTTGCCCGTCGCCAAATCCAGACAATGAACATGGCCCGGCAGATCCACCGCGTAGAGCAAGCCGTCGCTGATCGCGACGCTGGCGATCGTCCGCTCGATTCCTTCGTAGGTCCAAATGCAGCCGCTGGAGGTGATGTCTCCGGTTTTCGACGCATCAATGCAGTGCAGCAGCCCGCGGCCGCGACCGTGCGTCGGGTCCTGGCCGATCGTGGTGTAGACGCGCCCGTTATAGAACACCGGCGCGGAGATGATCTCGCTGGGGCCAAGGAATTTGCCGTCGTTTTTGTTGGTTGTGTACGGCTTCCGATGGTCCCCCGCGTAATAGTTCACCGGCTTGCCCTCGGGCATCCGGAAATTAGGCGGGTCGCAGTCGAACTGCCAGACCTTCTTGAAATGAATCGGCTCGTTGGGCACTTCCGTCAGCGCCTCGAATGCATAGCAGATGCCGTCGGCCCCGCCGAAAAACACCAGTTTCTTCCCATTCACCACGCCCATCGAAGGGGGCGACCAGAGGCAGTGCCACATGCGATGGCCGAGACCTTCGGTATCGGTGGCCAGCAGCTTCCCCGTCTGGGTATCCAGCGCGATGAAGCTCGGCGCATCGGGCCGGAGGCATTTCACGTGCGCCTTGTCCACGCCGTTGCAACTCACGCTGTACAGAAATCGCCCGTCCACCAGCGGCGAGCAACTGGCCACATCGTGCGGGCAGATGCCGAGTTGGTCGATCAAATCGAACGACCAAATGATGTCCCCATCCTGTTTCCCAAGTTTGATCGGCGGATGCCCGCGTCCGGCCATGTATTTCGCCTCGTCCAGAAACGGCCCGTCGTTCCCGTCTGCCATGCCGTTGACGTCAAGGCACAAAATCTCGCACGACCCGGTCACAACAAACACGCGATTGCCCGAAACGGCCGGCGACGAACAAACGCCCAGCATCTGCTCCCCATAATGCGCCCCCTGCGGCAGCCGGTCGCGCATCCGTTGCGGAATCGGCAGCCGCCAAAGCACTTTTCCGGTCGCCTCGTCCAGGCACTGCACCATCCCGCCATGCGTACGATAGAACCGGGGATCGCTGTCCAGCGCCGCATCGTCAGTCCCCACGAACACGCGCCCGCCCGAGACGGTCGGATTTCCCTGAACCGCTCCGCCGAGCGTCGCCATCCACCGCACGTTCTCCATTGGCGCCCGCGCCTTGAACGAGTCGGGCAAGCCCGTCTCGCTGGAAACCATGTTCCGCCCCAGATTCCCACCCCATTGTGGCCAGTCCTCGGCGCGCGCGGAGCTTATGCACAATGCCGTAATTCCAACGACCAACAACTGCCCACAAATAGACCTCATGCTATCTGATACTCAGGTTGGGGAATTATGTGAGTGAGCGACCGAATCATTCGAGCAGACCGGGGATGTCGCTCATGACGCCTTCCGCCTCTTCCGCAGACGCAGGAGGGTTAGAAAGTCGGCCATGTTCACCAATCCGGTGGCCTCTTCCCGCTCTGCCGTCGTGAACCCCTGCCCTGCATCCTGACGATCAAGTAGCGATTGCAACCGCGCCGCCACCGCCTTGGGCAAGCGCAATCGGGCGAGGTCCTCGGGCAGTTCGAGTTCCAAGGTCAATGTCATTAATCCGCCGGCAACTCCGCCTGTTCCTGTTCCGCCCGGCGCTGCTTGTCGCCCCATTGGGCGAGCCAGATGCCGAACTCGTAGAGAAATAGCAGCGGGATCAGCAACGCGAGCATCGACGTGACCACGTCGCCGGGGGCAATGACCGCCGCGACGATGGCCATCACGAAGTAGACGATCTTCCGCTGCTTGCGCAGGAAGTCGATATCCACGATGCCGATGCGAACCAGCGCCAGCAACACCAGCGGCAACTGAAACGCCACCGCGAAGACCAGCATAAAGGTCAGCACGAAACTGATGTATTCATCGAGCGTGATCTGCGGGTTGAGCAGGTTCTCCGGGCCGAAGGTGATCAAGCGGGTTTGCCCATGAATCCGGATCTTGAGCCGGTTCTGCAGCGCGTTGAACCACATGCCCCCTTCCGGTGGATTGGATGGGTCGCCTTGCAGAGTGGGGAACGCCACCGGCACTCGGGTTTCCACGATGACCGCTTCCCCCCCGCGACTCGGCATGGGGATGCCGCTGGTAAAGGTCAGGAAAAAATCGACCGTTAATGGCAGCACCAGGAAGTACACAAACAGCACGCCCGCCAGAAGCAGGGCGATGCTCAGCGGAATATATTTGGTGATCGTCTTGCGTTCCTTGGGATACAGGCCCGCCGCGACGAACAGCCAGAGCTGATAGACGATCCACGGCCCGGCGATGATCAGCCCGCAGATGATGCTCACCTGCAGATAGGTCATGAAGCCTTCAGTCAGGCCGTTGGTGACGAGCTGCGAATTGATGTCGTGTTTTTGAAGCCCGCGGAAAAGCGGCCAGCACAGGATCGCCAGCATCTTCTCGCAATACGCCATGCACCCGATGAGGGCGACGGCAAGCCCGACAAGCCCGTAGATGAGCCGCTTGCGCAGCTCCTCCAGGTGCTCGCCAATGGTCATGCGGAAATCGTCGGGGTCGAAATCCTGCTTCACTTCTTGCGGCGGTGCGTCCACGGTCGTCATGCGACGCGTATTGTAGGGATGCTTTCAGGAAATGCGCGGGGGAGCGTTTTACGCCGCCATCGGCAGCGGGTCGAACTCGACGGCAACTCGATATCCCAGCGCGCTGGGCATGCAGCGGATCACGCGGCCCAGGGCGTTCCATCCGCCGTGCGTGCCGAGAGCGGGGAACTGCACGTTGATCCGCTCGCCGCGCGAGAGCGGCGCGGGGCTGATCGCGGACATGCCGCCCAGAGACAGGTCGCGCAGCGCCATGGTCAGCTTCGGGTCGCGGCGGGCCTGCACCGAATGATCGATGCGGTTGGTCTGCACGTCGGCGTGAACTTCCTTCCGCGGAAAGAGTCGGCGATCCTGCTCGGATTCCACTTCGAAAGGCCGGGGCATCTTGAGTAAAGCGACCATGCTCAGTGCATCGGCCGCCCAGGCCGGACCATTTACCCAGTTTCCCCCGACGTGATGCGTCCCATAACCCCGAGGCCTCCCGCCTGCCGATGGGAGCCGCGCGGCTCCGTCGCCGGTCTTGTCCGCAAGCCTTGCCTTTCCAAATGAACCCGACTACTCACAAGGAAGGTTTGCAGAAGCTTCTTCCAAGGCGCGCGATGCACAACATCTCAACGCATCCTGGCATCGTCTATCTCGTCGGCGCCGGCCCCGGCGATCCCGGCCTCCTCACGCTGCGCGGCGCCGAGCTGTTGCGATCGGCCGATGTCGTCGTCTACGACTACCTCTCCAACCCACAACTCCTGGCGCATTGCCCGGAAGCCGAAACGATCTACGTCGGCAAGAAAGCCGCTCATCACTCGATGACCCAGGAGCAAATCAACGCGCTGCTGGTCGAGAAGGGCAACGCGGGCAATCGCGTCGTTCGCCTGAAGGGCGGCGACCCCTTCGTCTTCGGCCGCGGCGGGGAAGAGTGCGAGGCGCTGGCCGCTGCCGGCATCCCCTTCGAAGTCGTTCCCGGCATCACCGCCGCACTGGCCGCCCCGGCCTATGCAGGAATCCCCGTCACGCATCGCGACCTCAATTCCAGCTTCACCTTCGTCACCGGTCATGAGAAGGAAGAAGCGTACCGCGAGTCGGACGCCAAATCGCGCGAGCCCGGCGCCGCTTCCGACCTGGATTGGTCGGCGCTGGCCAAGCTCCCGTGCCTGGCGTTTTATATGGGAGTCAAATCGCTTCCGCGGATCTGCCAGAAGTTAATCGAGCACGGCATGTCCCCCGACATGCCCGCCGCCACGATCCGGTGGGGCACCACGCCGAGGCAGAAGACGGTGACCGGCACGATTGCAGATTTGCCGGAAAAGGTCGCGGAAGCGGGGTTGGGCCCGCCGGCGCTGACGATCATTGGCCGCGTCGTTCAGTTGCGCGACACGCTCAACTGGTTTGAGAAACGTCCGCTGTTCGGTCAAACCATCGTCGTCACCCGCACGCGGCAGCAGGCCAGCGAGCTGACCAGCCGTCTAACTGAATTGGGCGCGAACGTGATCGAAGCGCCCACGATCGAGCTAACCGCGCCAGCCGACTGGACCGACGGCGACGAGGTCCTTAAATCCACCGCGGCATTCGACTGGGTCGTCTTCACCAGCCAGAACGGGGTGCAATTCACCAAGCGACGACTGCTCGACCTCGGCCTCGACGCCCGCGCCTTCGGCAGCGCCAAAATCGCCGCCATCGGAGACGCCACGGCACGGTCGGTGCGGGACGAGTTATTTCTTTCCGTGGACCTCTGCCCCGAAACTTTCGTTGCCGAGGCCCTGGCCGACGCGCTGGCGGCAAGGAACGTCGTACGCGGCAAGCGTTTTCTTCTGCTTCGCGCCGACATCGCGCGCCCGATCCTTCGCGAGCGATTGCTCGCCGACGGGGCGGCGGAAGTCCGCGACGTCCCGATCTATCAAACTCGTTCCGCCGAGATGCTCCCACCCCATTTAATCGATGCCCTGGCCGCCGGCGAAGTAAACTGGATTACCTTCACCAGCAGCAGCACGGTCAAGGGTTTTCTCTCTCTGCTCGGTCCCGACGCAAAGGCAACGCTGGGCAACGTGAAACTTGCGAGCATCGGCCCGATCACGTCACAGACCCTCCGCGATGTCGGATTCAGTCCCGCAGTCGAAGCCGAGACCTTCAACATCGACGGATTATTGCGCGCGATGTCCGCGGCCATCTCCTCATAGCGTCCATCGCATGCGCAGCATTCGATTTTACGGTTAGCCGCCCCGCTTGCCGGGCGCGACGGGGAACGTCCGGTGTCGAGCGCGGCCAAGGTCAGCAGTTAGACTTCTGCGACCCAATATTAACCGTCGCCGAGATCGCAGACGCGCCGGTCGCGCCCGGCAAGCGGGGCGGCTAAACGAGATCTGAGGGCTCTCGTCTTCGGGCGGTGTGCGTTTATTAAGAGTTCCCACAATCGAACAACACCTCGTCTGTCAACGCATATCATCGATAGGTCCCCATGCCACGACGATTTCTGGATTTTCTGTTTCTCGTCCTTCTTTTGACGCTGTGCCGGAAGGCTCCCGCCGGGCCCGTCGATTTCAACAGTGAGATCCGTCCGATCCTTTCAGCCAATTGCTTCAAATGCCACGGCATCGACGAAAACGCCCGCAAATCCAAGCTGCGGCTCGATTCGCGCGAGGCGGCGCTGGGCCCGGCCAAATCGGGCAAACCTGCGATTGTTCCGGGCCACCCCGAGTCAAGCGAATTGGTTCGCCGCGTATTCGCCGCTGATCCTGACGATGTCATGCCGCCGGCATCGACCAAGGTGACGCTTTCGGACGCGCAGAAAGCGCTGTTCAAACAGTGGATCGCCGAGGGGGCGGCATACAAGGTGCATTGGGCATTTGTCGCGCCCGTGCAGGCTCCGCTGCCGAAGGTGCAGCATGCCGGGTGGCCCCACAATCCGATCGACAATTTCATTCTCGCCCGGCTCGAGGCCGAAGGTTTGGCGCCCTCGCCCGAAGCGGATAAGTACACGCTGATCCGCCGCGTCTATCTCGATCTGATCGGGCTTCCGCCGACGCCCGAGGAAGCCGATGCGTTCTCGCATGATTCGTCGCCCGATGCATACGAGAAAGTGGTGGACCGGCTGCTTGCTAGCCCGCGCTACGGCGAGCGGTGGGCTCGCCGATGGCTCGACCTGGCGCGATACGCCGACACCAACGGATTTGAAAAGGACCGTGTGCGTTCGATCTGGCCATATCGCGATTGGGTGATCAATGCGCTCAATGCGGACATGCCCTTCGACCAATTCACCATCAAGCAACTGGCCGGCGACATGCTCCCCAATGCGACGCCCGAGGACCGCATCGCCACCGGTTTCCATCGCAACACGATGCTCAACGAAGAGGGCGGCATCGATCCACTGGAATATCGCTTTCGCGCCGCCGTCGATCGCGTCAACACCACCGGCACGACGTGGCTCGGCCTGACAGTCCGCTGCGCGCAGTGTCATACGCATAAATTCGATCCGATTACACAGACCGAGTACTACCGCCTGATGGCAATCCTGAACAACGCCGACGAGCCGGAGATGGCCGTCCCGGACCCGAAGATCGCCGCACGCCGGGCGGAAATTGACTCGAAGATCGCGACGATGACCGCCGAGCTTCCCGACAAGTTTCAGAGCGCGTCGCCTGCGAACTGGGAGACCCCGATCGCGCAGGTCAAGACCGAGGGCAGCGACGCGCAGCGAACAGACGACGGCTCCTGGCGGTTCGTCGGCCCGTCCCCCGATCGCGACACCTACACCTTCACCTTCGATACGACCTTCGACAACGTCGATCGCGTCCGTCTCGAAACGATGCTTGATGGGAAGGCCGGCCCGGGCCGCACGCCGCACGGCAATTTCGTCCTGAGCCAGATCACTGCGACGGTGGCGCCGATCGAAGCGACGGATCAGGTTCACCCCGTCCATTTCATCCGAGCGGAAGCAGATGTCTCGCAGTCGGGCTTTCCGGTGGAGGCCGCCATCGGTGGCACCTCCGAATCCGGCTGGGCGCTGGACACCGGCGTGCGGCCGATCGGCGCGCACACCGCAACGTTCTATCTCGATAAGCCCGTGCGCCTGGGCCGCGGCGCTCAGTGGGTCATCAAGCTCCATCAACAGTACGGCCAGCACCACACCATTGCGCGACTTCGTTTGAGCTTGGGTTCGGCGCATCCGGTTAAGGCGGGCGATCATCATGCCGCGATCGATCGCGCGTTTACCACCTGGCTCGATCAGGAATCAAGCAATGCCGTGCGGTGGACCGTCCTTCGGCCCGACCAAATGCACAGCACGACGCCGTTCCTCACATTACAGCCCGATGGCTCGATTCTCGCCGGCGGCGACATCAGCAAGAGCGACACCTATGACCTGAAATTCCACGACGTGCCCCACGGCATCACCGCGGTCCGGCTTGAAGTCCTCCCCGACCCGAGCCTGCCCCATGGCGGGCCGGGAATGGTCTATTACGAAGGAACCTTCGGCGACTTTTTTCTGAGCGAAATCAGTCTCGCGGCCGACGGGAAGCCGGCCAAATTCGCCAAGGCGACCCAGAGCTTTGCCGCGGATAATTTCGTCGCGGCCAACGCCATCGACGGCGACCCGCAGACCGGCTGGTCGGTCGGCGGCGCGCAAGGAAAAGCGAATCTCGCGATCTTCTCCCTTGCCGAACCGATTACAGACGCCGGCGAAGTTTCGCTGAAAATGCTTTTCGAGCGGTACTTCGCCGCGCCGCTGGGACACTTCCGCATCTCGGTCTCGACCGATCCAAAAGCCGCCGACTCCAGCACGCTACCGGCCGATGTGGAGGAGGCGCTCGCGGCCCCGGTGGATGCCCGCACTGCCGCCCAGCACGATCTTCTCTTCGCACAGTTTCTCTCGGTCGCTCCCGAGTTGGCTCAAGCGCGCAAGGAAATCGATCAACTCCGGGCGTCGCTTCCCAATCCACCCGCGACTCTGGTCCTGGCTGAGCGGCCGGCGGGGCACGATCGCCCCAATTTCGTCCATCACCGCGGCGAGTTCCTCCAGCCCGAGGCCCACGTCGAGCCGGGCATCCCGGCGTTCCTGCCGCAGTTGCCACAGGGCGAGCCGGTTAATCGCCTGACCTTCGCCCGATGGTTGGTTGCGCCCGAGAATCCGCTAACGGCCCGCGTGACGGTCAACCGCCAGTGGCAGGCGTTCTTCGGCCGGGGCATCGTGCGAACGCTTCAGGATTTCGGCTACCAGGGTGATTTGCCGAGTCATCCTGAGCTGCTGGATTGGCTGGCCATTCGATTTGAAAAAGATGGCTGGTCGCTGAAGCGGCTCGATCGGCTGATCGTCACGAGCGCGACTTATCGTCAATCTTCAAGGGTGACCCCCGAGCTCTTGGCGCGGGACCCACAAGACATCCTGCTCTCCCGCGCCCCGCGGTTCCGGCTCGAAGCGGAACTGGTCCGCGATTCAGCGCTTGCTTCGGCCGGCCTTCTCTCAGAAAAGCTCGGCGGCCCCAGCGTCTTCCCGCCGCAGCCGGCGTCGGTGACGACCGAGGGCACCTATGGCGCGCTGGCTTGGACGACCAGCACCGGCGAGGACCGCTTTCGCCGAAGTCTCTACACATTCTCCAAGCGCACCGCGCCGTTCGCGCTGTACAACACCTTTGATGGGCCGACCGGCGAGGAATGCGTCGCCCAGCGCGACGTATCGGACAGCCCGCTGCAAGCCCTCAGCTTGCTCAACGACACGGTTTTCATCGAAGCGGATCAGGCGCTGGGACGAACATTTGCCGGCGAGAAGGGGAGTGACGATCAGAAAGCTGCCAAGATCTTTTCCCAGTGTCTGACGCGCGAGCCTGATGCGGATGAACTGGCCATGCTGACTGATTTCGCCCGTCAGCAGCGCCAGCGTTTCGCGGACAAGCAGTTGGATCCGTCGAAACTCGCCGGGGGCGCGAAGGCCGATGCCGTCGAATGTGCCACCTGGACCGCGGTCGCGCGGGCGGTGATGAATTTGGATGAAGCCGTAACCCGAGAGTAAGTCATGGACCCATTACGCGAGCATTTTCTGGGAATCACCCGACGCCACTTCTTCCGCGACTGCGGAGTGGGGGTGGGAAAGATCGCGCTGGCATCGTTGCTTGCTGATTCATTCCCCCGCTCTCTGTTAGCCGCGAGCGGAAGCTCCGGGGGCGACCCGCTCGTCCCGAAACCGTCGCCGCTTCGCGCCACCGCGAAGAACGTCATCCACCTGTTCATGGCCGGGGCGCCCAGCCAACTCGATCTGTTTGACCACAAGCCCGAACTGGCCAAGCTCGAAGGCAAGCCGATCCCGCCCTCAGTCATCGGCGGCCAGCGCTATGCCTTCATTCGCTCCGATGCCGCCGTGCTCGGCCCGCGGTTCAAATTCAAGCCGGCCGGGAGCAACGGGACCGAGATCGCCACCGACGTGCTGCCGCACCTGGCGGGGATCATCGACGAGGTGTGCATGATCAAGTCCGTCCACACCGACCAATTCAATCACGCCCCGGCCCAGATCCTCTTCAACACCGGCTTTTCCCAGCCCGGCCGGCCGAGCATGGGATCGTGGGCGACCTACGGCCTCGGGGCCGAGGCCAGGGACCTTCCCGCGTTCGTCGTCATGTCCACCGGCGCTGGCATCAGCGGCGGGGCGGCCAACTGGTCGAGCGGCTTCCTGCCGACCATTTACGCCGGCGTGCGATTCCGCAATCAGGGCGATCCGATCCTCGACGTTTCCAACCCGGACGGAATCGATCCCAAGCTGCAGCGTGATTCGCTCGACCTGGTCGGCGCGATGAACCGCCGGCGGCTCGATGCGGTGGGAGACCCGGAGATCGCCACCCGCATTGCCAATTATGAAATGGCCTACCGCCTGCAAACCTCCGCGCCTGAACTGATGGACCTGCGAAGCGAGAGCAAGGCAACGCTTGAGATGTATGGCTGCGATCCGAACAAGCCGTCCTTCGCCCGCGCGTGCCTGCTGGCCCGGCGGATGATCGAGCGCGGCGTGCGGTTCGTGAACATCTATCACGAGGGCTGGGACGCCCACTCCGATGTCTTCGGCAATCACACGACGCACTGCAAGGAAACCGACCAAGCCTCGGCCGCGCTGGTCAAGGACCTCAAGCAGCGCGGGCTGCTCGACGAGACGCTGGTCATCTGGGGCGGCGAATTCGGCCGCACACCTATGGTCGAAAGCAACGCGGCGCTCGGCCGCAGCCTCGGCCGCGACCACCACCCGACCGCCTTCACCGTCTGGATGGCCGGCGGCGGAGTGAAGTCCGGCCTCGTCTACGGCGCCACCGACGAACTGGGCTTCCACATCGTGGAAAACCCCGTCCACGTCCACGACCTGCAAGCCACCATCCTCCGCCTCCTCGGCTTCGATCACGAGCGGCTGACGTTCCATTATCAGGGACGGGATTTTCGGCTCACCGACGTTTCGGGAAACGTCATTCGACCGCTTATTGCCTGAATGCCGGCGTCCCCGAGGAAGAGGGTGAAAAATTGCGGGCTCCGCGAGCAGCGGTAAATGGAGCCTTGGATTAGCATGACCGTGACAAAGGAAGCGCCATGAATATCGCACGTCGTCTATTCCTTAAGCAAGGCGGGATCGCCCTGGCCGCGATGGGTGCGTCCTCGATCTGGAAGCCGGGTCTGCTCGGGCGACTTTCGCAAGCCGCGGAGGCGGCGCGGACGGGAAGCGGGAAGAAAGTCCTTGTCTGCGTCTTCCAGCGCGGGGCGGCGGATGGGCTTTCGATGGTCGTGCCGCATGGGGATCCATTTTATTACAAGCACCGCCAGGAGATCGCGCTGGCGCGGCCGACGCGCGAAAAGCCGGAAGGAGCGGCGCTGGATCTGGACGGATTCTTTGGCCTTCATCCGGCGCTCGATGCGTTTCTGCCGCTGTACAAGGCGGGGCAATTGGCGGTGATTCATGCCGTCGGTTCGCCCAATTCTTCGCGGTCGCACTTTGACATGCAGGACTTCATGGAGTCCGGCGTGCCAGCCGACAAGAGCGTCCACAACGGTTGGCTCAACCGCATGCTGCAACAGCGGCCTGAGGCCGCGGCGTCTCCGTTCCGGGCGATCTCGATGACTTCAATTCTCCCGCGGACCCTCCAAGGCGAATCTGAGGCGATGGCGATCCGCGACCTGTCCACCTTTGGCGTCAACGCGCCGGTGGCGCTGGGCAATGTCACCTCCGGCTTCGAGGGGATGTACGACGCCGCGGTGGACGGCGTGCTGCATGGGACAGGCAAGGAATCATTTGACGCGATCGCCATGCTGAAAAAGGCGAATCCGGCGCAGTACACGCCGGCCGATGGCGCGACGTATCCGCGAGCGCCGCTCGGCCATGCGATGCTTCAGGTGGCGCAGCTCATCAAAGCCAACGTCGGCCTCGAAGTCGCATTCGTCGAGATGGACGGTTGGGACACGCATGCCAATCAAGGCGCGGCGACGGGACAACTCGCCGGTCGGCTGCACGATTTCTCCGGCGCGATCGCGGCGTTCCATCGCGACATGGGTGACCGGATGGGCGACGTGCTGCTGCTAACCATGAGCGAATTCGGCCGAGCGGCCAGGCAGAACGGGAACCGCGGCACCGATCACGGACACGGAACCTGCTTCTTCGCGCTGGGAGGAAACGTCAATGGAGGCCGTGTCCTGGGCAAATGGCCAGGATTGGCGCCGGAGGCGCTTTTTGAGCAGCGCGACTTGGCCGTGACAACGGACTTTCGCTCGGTATTCGCGGAAGCAGGCGTGCGGCATTTCGGAGTTCGGGGCGACGATCTGGGGAAAGTGTTGCCTAACTACAGTATTGATGCGGGTCAGTTTCCGGGAATCTGCAAAACGTCTTGAGATAACCACCGGCGCGGCGTAGTGCTTGCGAAAGAGCACCTCCCGCAACCGCTGAAGCGGCTGCACCGCGCCATACGGTTTCTGCGGAACAGATGCGCATGTAGCCCGGGGGGCCGGCCCGTCCCCGGGCCGTGGAGTTCATCCGATCTCGAACTCGCGTTACTTCTTGGCGCCACCGCCGGCAGCGCCGCCCCCAGCATTACCACCCGACGAAGCAGGTGCGCCACCCCCTCCGCCGCCCGCGGCTTCGTGGCCCTCGGGCGCGGAACCTTCGTGCGCCGCCGGCGCGGGGGCCGGGGCCTGTCGTTCGACGGCGCCTTGGCCAGCATTGCTGTGAGCGCCGGCTTCACCGGCAGGCTGTCGAACTCCCTGGCTTCCGGCGGGGGTTCGCACGCCCGCGCTGCCGGGCGGAGTGACGGTTCCCACGCTTCCCGGTCGCGGGTTGACGGCTCCCGCGCTTCCGGGCGGGACATTCACGCCTTCGGCCGCAGGTTGCACCGGCTGTCCATTGCCAGACGCAGTGCCATTGACTGCATTGCGGCCGGCATGTGTTTTTTCCAAAGCTTCCTCGCGATGGCGCTCGTGCTGACGCCACTCGGGGGTGTTGGCATACCCGTTGGGCGTGATGACGATGGGAACGCCGACGCCGGGGTAGTAGTAGCCATCGTCGTACCCGTTGGCTGCGCCGCCAATGCCGTACGGGTATTCGGGAATGATCGTCTGCTGCTGGTTTGCCGACTGCTGATTGGCGGCCAGTTGGGCCTGATCGGTGGCTTGCTGCTGGAGGTTGGCTTGCTGTTGCAATGCCTTTTCCTGCTGCTGGGCGACTTGATCCTGGTGGGCCGCCATGTCGCGTTGATGGTTGAGGACGGCGATCACGCTCTGCCGCATTTTTGGTTGCGGGATATCACCGGCCTGCAACCCGCGATTGCCCAGGAAGAAGACCAGATACGAACTGGCTTCCGGGTCGGGAGTCAGTCCCGCGGGAACGCCCTCGGCTTGCGGCGGTTTGCTCTGGCCGGCCAGTACGTTCGAGAAATAGTCGCTGCCGATACTCGCGCCCATGCCCTCGAAGGTGACGGAGATCATCGCCTGCTTCCCGTCCGGGCCGGGCTCCTTGAATACGTCGATGCTCACCAGTGCATCGTCCTGCGGGTGGGCCGCCAGCTCTTTGGCGACGCGCGGTGCCAGCCCGGAGAGGCGCTGGGTAAGTTGGTCTTTGAGCGCGTCAACCTTCAGCGGCGTCTCCGCCTGCTGGGCGGCGTCGTGCCAATCCTGCCGCTTCTCCCGCACGTCGAGCACCGATTGAAGGGAGCGAAGGTGAATGGTGTCCAGATTCCCGCCGGCCGAAACGGTCGGCGCTTTTGTCGCGGTCGGCGCGGCCGTTTGAGCCACCAACGGGGAGGCCAAAGCAGCGGAAATGGCAGCGGCGAGCAGCAGTCGGGTTCGCATGGGTGGAATCTCCTCTTCGGTTTCGTTCTTGCAACGAACATGCCAGCGTCTCGTATGCTTTGCAGCATAGATTCTGGAAGGCAGGCCAATGGAAGAGGAAATCATCCGAAGAATGCTGGATGCACATCGGATCGCAGTGGTCGGGCTCAGCGATGATCCGTCGCGGCCCAGCTTCGGCATCGCAAGGTATCTGTTGTCGGCCGGCAAGGAAGTCATCCCGGTGAACCCGAACCACCAAACGGTTCTCGGTCTCAAATGTTATTCAAGCTTGGAAGCCGTTCCCGGTGCGATCGATCTGGTCAATGTCTTCCGCAGGCCGGAGCACTGCGCGGACGTAGTGCGATCCGCGATCGCAATCGGTGCCAAGGGCATCTGGCTTCAGAGCGGGATCACTAGCGCCCAGGCGGGCGAGTTGGCCGCCAGGGCGGGGATCGATTTCGTGCAGAACCGGTGCATCATGGTGGAGCAGATGAATCGAGGAAATTGCTGATCTCGGATTGCTGATTGAGGAGCCAGCTGAATCCGCAATCCGAAATCAGCAATGCCCTCTGCTTTCGTCTGCACTTCCTTTTGATTAGCCGTCCCCGCTTGCGGGGCGTGACGGGGATCGTTCGACCACGCCTATCGCTCGTTTAGCACGGAGAATTCTCCCGTCCGATACTGCATTCATCGCGATCATTATGCACCCGTCGCGCCCCGCCAGCGGGGACGGCAAATCAAAAGGGACCGCTGCGCGGTGCGATCAAGTGTGTGATGCGAATTGACGCCCGCGCTCGACTGTCATACCGTCCATCCGATACCGATGGGTTCAGCGAAAAAGAAGGTCGTTGTCGCGATGAGCGGCGGAGTGGACAGCTCTGTGGCCGCGGCGCTGTTGTTGCGCGAAGGGTACGACGTCATCGGGGTCTTCATGCGCCTGGGGTCGCCCAAAGGGGTCGAGTCGCCCGAAGTTGAAGCGGCTTCGTGCGAGCCATCGGGCAAGAACAAGCAGGGATGCTGTTCGGTTCTCGATGCGGCCGATGCTCGCCGCGTCGCGGGGATGCTGGGCATTCCCTTTTACGTCCTTAACTTCGAGCAGGATTTCGGCCGGGTGATCGATTATTTCGTGGATGAATACAACCGCGGCCGCACGCCGAACCCGTGCGTGCGGTGCAACGATTGGCTGAAGTTCGGGAAGCTGGCGCAATACGCGAATGCGGTGGGGGCGGATTATGTCGCCAGCGGGCATTACGCGCGCGTCGAGATCGATCCCACGACGGGCGCCCGGCGACTGATGCGCGGGCGCGATCATCGCAAGGACCAGAGTTACGTTCTGTTTGGCATCGGCCCCGCCGCATTGCAGCACACGCTGCTTCCGATCGGCGGGTTCGAGAAGCACGAGGTGCGCAAGATCGCCGAGGAGCTGAAGCTTCCGGTGTTCAATAAGCCGGATTCGCAGGAGATCTGTTTCGTTCCCAACAACGATTACGCCGGCCTTGTGCGACGGCGAACGCCGGAGGCGTTCCGCACGGGCGAATTCGTCACCGCCGGCGGCGAGCGCATCGGAACCCACGAGGGCCATCAGCAGTTCACCATCGGCCAGCGCAAGGGCCTGGGCGTGGCGATGGGATACCCCATCTACGTCGTGGACATCGATCCCGCGAGCAACCGCGTGGTCGTCGGGGAAAAGGACGCGCTGAACAAGACGACGCTGGTTGCGCATCAGATCAATCTGCTGGACGAGGCGTTGCGCGCGATGGACTTGGAGGTTCGGTGCCAGGCCAAGATCCGCTACAACCACGACCCGCAGCCCGCCACGGCGCGGCGCAGCGGGGAGGACGAGCTGACCGTTCGATTCGATCAGCCACAAAGCGCTATCACGCCCGGGCAGGCGGTGGTGGTGTTCGACAATGACGTCGTGCTGGGTGGGGGTTGGATCGATCAAGCTGTGTGATTGGAGCGGTAGGTTTGAAGGGCGTGATGCGGATGTGCGGCATCGCCGCCGCTTGCCCTTCGCGGACGCCCGGAGCGCGCGTTTTTCCTACGATCCCCGCGAAGGGCAAGCGGCGGGGCGGCGTTTCATTGCGTGAAAGAATCTTGATGGCGCTGCGCCGGAACATCCTTATCTTCCATCAAGGCGCTGTTGGCGATTTCATCGTTACCTGGCCGTTGGCGCTGGGTTTGGCACGGGTGTTCGCGCAGAGCCGGGTCTTTTACGTGACGGCGGGCCAGAAGGGGGCGCTGGCGGAGAAGGCGCTGCGCGTCGAGTCGGTGGACATCGAAAGCGGCTGGCATCAACTGTTTTCCTCGGATCCCAAGCTTCCCGAGCCGGCCGCCCGGCTGCTGAACGGGGCACAACAGGTCATCAGCTTCGTCAGCGGGCCGGAAGATCTTTGGGCGAAGAACGTGCGGATGCTGGCTCCGCAAGCGTCGCTCGTCACGCTTTCGACGGTGCCGCCCGATTCGTTTGCCGGTCATATCACCGAGTATTTGCTGGCGCAGCTTAAAACATTTCCCGTGATCGAGGCGGCGATGGGCCAGATGCTGCGATCGATCGAGACGCGCGGCCTGGCACTGGCTCGGCAGACCGATAAGACCGTCGTGCTTCATCCCGGCGCCGGGTCGGGGAAAAAGTGCTGGCCGGCCGGGCAATTTCTCCAGCTTGTGGAGTTGCTGAAGGGAACGGGCCGGCACGTGGAGGCGATCCTCGGCGAGGTCGAACTGGAATGCTGGCCCGCCGAGCAAATCGCGGCGCTGTCGAAAGTCGCCGAGGTGAAGCGGCCGAACTCTCTGGTCGAGTTGATGGATATGATCGCGGGGGCGTCGGTCTTCGTGGGAAACGACAGTGGGCCGGGACATCTTTCCGGAATCATCGGCACCCCGACGGTTTCGGTTTTTGGGCCGAAGGATTCGGCACGGTGGAAGCCGCTCGGGCCGCGCGTGACGGTGCTGCGCGGGGAGTGGGAAGCGATTACCCCGCGAGCGGTGGGCGATGCGATCGAGTGGGCGTTGTCCGGGTAATTGCGCGGACAGGCGGACCTTTGGTCGCGCCGCTACGCAGGGGAGCGGACAGTCGCGTCACCGGGGTCAGTGAATGAATCGCATATCTCCAAAGTCGGGGCGCACTCCATAGGGTAACGATTCGGGCCGGTATCCCGCCGGCCAGTAGACAAAGAAGGCTTTTCCGAGCATGAACCGACCGGGCACGCGGCCGGGGCCGACCTGATAGTTTCCCTCATGTGGCAGGTTCACGCGCGCGCCCCAGAAGCGGGCGTCGAGGCTCACTTGCGAGTTGTCGCCCATGACGAAGTATTCGTCCGGCCCTAAGTCCATGATGTTCTGCGGGCTGGCCCAGAAAGGCTCGTCGCTGCTGGGATGGCTGGGCGGCGCCTCCGGCGTGTAGTGATTTCCGCGATTAATGTAATAGATGTCCCGGGCGAGGCGAAGGTGTTCGATGGCGCAGGTCTGGCTGGCGGCATTGATCCGAACGACGGCATGATCGGTTCCCGGCCTGGAGACGAAGCCGGCGTCAGTTGCCTCCTCATAGAGCGCCTTCACGTCGGGCTTGTAATCGGCGTCGGTGGTCGCCAGCACCGCGCGTCCGTTGATCCGCACCGTCACGACGTAGTCTACATTCGTGAATTCAATCTCTGCCGGTCGTCCCGAAGCATCCAACTCGGGCGCAGCGGCCTCCAAAGGCTTGGCCCACACCTCCTGGCCCAGCTTCAGCGGCTCTGATCCCAGCAGCTTCGTCCGGCGAAGCATTACTTTGCCGGGCAGGAACTCGGCGGTGAAGCATTCGCCGCGCTTGGTGAGCTGCAATTGCAGCGGCCCCTGCCCCGCATTGCGGCGATAGACGCAGGAGAGCTTTAAATCGCTCACGTAGTTCCCGTTGTCGTGCTGGTCGTAGCCGATCCAGTCGGTCAGTGAGTCGAACGGGTGATCAACGCGGGAATCGAACAGGATGGCCGAGGCACTCTTGAGGTTATCGAACTGAAACTCCCGCCGCGGCGGCCCGCCGCCCTGCGGGCCTTTCCAGCCGGAGCCGCTTTCAATCGTCCACGGGTCCTGCCAGCCGATCCGGTCCTCGTGGGGCAGATAGTCGTTGTCGTAGACGCTCTGCCACATTGCGTCCTGGATATACCGCGGCTTTCGCTGAATTTGGAACTGTGCCGGCGGCAGGCCTTTGGATCCAATGTAGATGTCGCCATCCAGGATCATGACCGATTCGAGAGGCTTTCCGATGAGTCGCTTAATATAGTTGTCAGTGTACTTTGGGTCGGCCGGGTCGCGGTCGCTCTCATAAGGGCTCTTGAAGACCACTACATCGAATCGATTCGGCTGCTCGAACAGATACCGATATTTCAGGACCAGGATGCGGTCCCCGAAATAAACCGGGGAGAAATCTGCATCGTCGTAGGCCGTCGTCGTCTCGCCACGGTTGTTGGCGACAACCTTTTGCTTGGTGCGGGGGATCACGTACCCGCAATTGGGGCAGTAATAGTCTTCCTTTCGCGGGGCGGACGAAGGGATGTCGGTATCGTCCTTCTTTCCGGTGGAGTAGTTGACCTGAGTGGAGTAGTTGACCTGAAAGCTGTATCCGCAATCGGGGCAGGTGATGCGCATGTGCGCGCCCATGAGGGTCGGCCCCATCGACCCGGTCGGGATGACAAATGCTTCGACGACGAACGCGCGGAAGACAAACGCCAGGATAAAAGCGACGAGGATCGACTCGATCGTTTCCTTGACGCTGCCCTCGGTGCGCGGCTTTTCCTTCTTGTCGCCAGAGCTGCTCGGTTCGGCCATTGCACAAGTCTAAACGAAGCCGCGTCGGCTCGAAAGGGAGGCCATCGCGGCCCCGCAGCGGCCCGCCAAGGCATCCTGGATGCGGCCGGTATGTTGCAATAACCTTCTGCTATTCCTCGAATTACAAGCGAAACAATCCGTAATCATTCCGCCCGCTGGGTTGAACTCCCACCTCCATGGGGCGTACCGTTGATAATCCGGTGGCCAGGAAGTGGGCCTTGACAGGTGCGGTGGCAGGCCATCAAACTCCCGCCCCCCAACGCCGAGGCAAAGCGGAATAATCGCTTCAATCGTCAAGGGCCGCCCCCCGGCAGTCGATAGGCCGAGCAGCGAATCATTCGGCTGTCGATAGGAAGGTGACATGGCAAAGAACGGGAAAAATCTGGTCATCGTCGAGTCGCCGGCCAAGGCCAAGACGATCAATAAATACCTTGGCGATGGCTACATCGTGAAGGCGAGCATGGGCCACGTCCGCGATCTGCCCCGCAAAGGCGGCATGGGCGTGAATCTGGAGACGTTCGAGCCGGAATACACCGTGCTGGAGAGCCGCGGCAAGGTCATCAGCGAACTCAAAAAGCTGGCCAAGGACAGCTCCGAAGTCTACCTGGCCACCGACTTGGACCGTGAAGGCGAGGCCATCGCCTGGCATCTCAAGGAAGCCCTCGGCATTCCCGACAGCAAAGCTCGGCGGGTGGTCTTCAACGCCATCACCAAAAGCGAAATCCAGAAGGCATTTAAGAACACCAAGTCGATCGACATGGATCGCGTCAACGCCCAGCAGGCGCGGCGGATCCTCGACCGCATCGTTGGCTTTGAGATCTCTCCCTTGCTCTGGAAGAAGGTCGCAAAGGGCCTGAGCGCCGGCCGCGTGCAGAGCGTGGCGGTGCGGTTGGTGGTGGACCGCGAGCGCGAGATCGACAAGTTCCTGCCTGCCGAATATTGGAAAATCGGCGGCATCTTCAGCTCCCAAACCGACGGCCAGACCTGCCAGGCCCTGCAAGCCAAGTGGATCGATTTCCTGACCAACACCGGCAACGGCGAGCGCACCAAGCACGAGCGCGAGCAGTGGCTGACCGAGCACGAAGCGTTCGAAGCCGACCTGGTGGAAGTGGCCGGCAAGAAGTTTGAGGCATCCAACAAGCAGCAGGCCCGGCAGGCCGCCGAGTTGCTCGGCTATGCCGTCGATCACGATCGCACGACCGAAGACTCCGAGGCCAAGGGCGCGGCCAAATCACTCACGAAATTTGAAGGCCATCTGGTCAAATGCCCGCAGTTTGCCGTCCGCGCGATCGAAAAGAAGCGGACCACGAGCAGGCCGCCCGCCCCGTTCATCACCAGCACGCTGCAGCAGTCGGCTTCGAGCCGGCTCTCGTTCGGGGCGCAGCGCACGATGCGGATCGCACAGACACTGTACGAAGCGGGCCACATCACTTACATGCGTACGGACTCGACGAACCTGTCGCCCGAAGCGCTGAAGATGGCCCGCGACTTTGTAAAGAAGGAGTTCGGCGACCGCTACGTGCCGGAGAAGCCGAACTACTATTCCTCCTCGAACAAGAACGCGCAGGAAGCCCACGAGGCGATTCGTCCGACCGACGCCGGTCTCACTCCTTCCGACGCCAAGGCCAAGCTTGGTGTCGATGAGTGGAAGGTCTATCAACTGATCTGGAACCGCTTCGTCGCCTGCCAGATGCCGCCGGCCGAATTCGACCAAACCGCTGTAACGCTCGCGGCCAAGACTGCGGGCGGCGACGTCGTCTTCCGCGCCACTGGCCGCAAGCTCGTCTTCGACGGCTTCATGAAAGTGGCCGGCATCAGCAGTGAGGATCAGCTTCTGCCTGAGCTGCGCGAGAAGCAGCCCGTGACGCCGATCGAGATCAGCCCGACCCAGCACTTCACCCAGCCCCCGCCGCGGTTTACCGAGGCAAGCCTGGTCAAGGAGCTGGAGCGATTGGGCATCGGCCGGCCCAGCACCTACGCGAGCATCATCCAGACGATCCAGGACCGGGAGTATGTGGCACAGATCGACCGCCGGTTCCACGCGACGATGCTCGGTTCGATCGTCACCGACAAGCTGATGCAGGGCTTCCCCGACATCATGGACGTGAAGTTCACCGCCGGGATGGAGGGCCAGCTCGACGAGGTGGAAGAGCATCACGCAGATTGGATCAAGCTACTGCGTGACTTCTACGGCCCGTTCCACAAGGAAGTGGAAGACGCGCTGGACACGCTCGAGCACGCCGGCGGAACGCCGTCGCCCTATGCCTGTTCCAAGTGCGGCAAGCCGATGCTCTATCGCATCAGCAAGAACGGCTTCTTCCTGGCATGCAGCGACCGGGAATGCAAGACCACGCAGCCGGTCGATCAGCAGGGCAAGCCGACGCTCCGCGAGGTCTCGGAGTTCAAGTGCCCGAATTGCGGCCGCGAGATGATCAAGCGCAAGGGCCGCTTCGGCGAGTTTCTCGGCTGCAGCGGATACTCCGTGAAGAACGAAGCGGGCGAACCCTCGTGCTCGACGATCATCAACCTTGATAAGGATGGCAAGCCGCTGCCACCCAAGACGCCTCCGATTGTCACCACGATCAAGTGCGAAAAAGACGGCGGGGTGATGCTGCTCCGCGACGGTAAACGCGGGCCGTGGCTCGGCTGCAAGAACTTCCCCAAGTGCCGCGGCATGAAAAATCTCAGCAAGCTGGACGCCGATCAGAAGAAACAGGTCGAAGCGCTTGTCCCCTTGCTCAAGGAAGGCGCCGCCCGATCGGCCGAGATGATCGCCAAGATCACCGGCGAAAATCCCGTGACCGCCAGCGCCGCGCAGGCGCAGAACATCACCACCGACATCGACTGCGACGAGTGCGGCAAGCCGATGATCATCCGCAACGG
>Ga0182024_10002542_pt1 | contig 45038 bp, 44 predicted proteins | sample P32metaG_FD_120480 | JGI IMG/M metagenome (GOLD analysis project Ga0182024, IMG submission 120480) | Permafrost microbial communities from Stordalen Mire, Sweden - P3-2 metaG (Illumina Assembly) | ecosystem: Environmental > Terrestrial > Soil > Wetlands > Permafrost | place: Sweden: Stordalen... | reverse complement strand
TTTCGCGAGCGCAGCCGGCAGCTGCAGCTCGAACGCCTCGCGCCGGCGTAGCGCGCACGGGTCAGTCGAGCTCGCCGGCGACGATCCCGCTGAGCTCCTCGAGCGCCTCGTCGAGGCGGTCGTTGACGACCACGTGGGCGAACTCCGGCTGGGCATCGAGCTCCTGCTCGGCGACCTGCAGGCGACGTTCGACCTCCTCGGCGTCGTCGGTGCCGCGTCCGACCAGGCGCGTGCGCAGTGCCGCCAGCGAAGGCGGGGCGATGAACACCTGCACCGCCTCGGGCATTGCGGCGCGCACCTGACGGGCGCCTTGGACCTCGATCTCGAGCACGACGGGCACGCCGGCGCGGACGCGATCCTCGAGCTCGGAGCGCAGCGTGCCGTAGCTGCGCCCGGCGTAGTCGGCGTGCTCGACGAACTCCTCGTTGGCGACCTTCTCGTCGAACTGCTCGCGCGTGAGAAAGTGGTAGTCGATGCCGTCCTGCTCGCCGGGTCGCGGCGCGCGCGTGGTGGCTGACACCGACAGCTCGAGCTTGGGCACGCGCTCCATCAGCCCGCGGATGAGCGTTCCCTTGCCGACCCCGGAGGGCCCTGTGATGACGAACACGCGTGCCACGGCCGGCACCCTAGTGGTGGCTGGGGACGCAGCCTCGCGCTGGCCGGCGGCCACCCTAGTGGTGGAGCAGCGAGATCAGCTCGGAACGTTGGCGCTCTGAGAGCCCGCCGATGGTCTTGCTGGGGGCGATGCGGCAGTGGGCGAGGATCTTGTTGACCTTGACGCGACCGTACTTGGGGACGGCGAGCAGCATGTCGAAGACCTTGGCGGTCTCGACGTACTCGGGCGGCTCCAGCAGCAGCGAGTGGATCGAGCGTCGACCGGACTTCAGGTCGCGCTTGAGCTGCGCTCGTTGGATGCGGATCTGGTTCGCTCGCGCCAGCGCATCCATCCTCTGGTTGAGCGATCGCTCGGGGGCGATAGAGGTGTTTGCGGACGTCGTTCCGGTGGCCGGCGTCATGGGCGGCGAGTCTACACACCCGGAGACGACGATCAAGAAAAATCGCCCAATTCATCTAAACCTCAAGCTGAGGTATAGGAACATCGAGGTTAGTGGATGGTCCCGCGGCGAGTTTGCAGGGGTTTTTACGTGCATCCGGCCTTCGAGCAGACGGGACGCTGCGGCCGCTTCAGGGCTCGCGAGTTTAGGCTCCTGAGTCCTCGCGAGCGGCCCCGATGGGCTCCCCGGCGGGCACCCCGCGAGCAAGCTCTCGCGCAATCCTGGCTGCGACTGTGGGGTCCCGGAAGCTCTCGGTGCCGACGGCCACGAGGGTTGCGCCGACGTCGAGGAGATCGCGTGCGTGGGCCGCGCTCTGCACTCCACCCATTCCTATAACCGGAATCTTGACTCGCGCGGCGACGGCTGCGACCTGCGCAAGCGCGACGGGCCGAATCGCCGGGCCGGAGAGACCGCCGCTTCCGCCGCCGAGCCAGCGCTCAGAGCCACCGGGGCTGCGGCGCGGGGCGAGCGCGGTTGCGCGCAGTGTGTTGATCAGCGAGACCGCGTCGGCACCGCCGTGCTCGGCGGCGAGCGCGCAGTCGGGCACGTCGGCGGTGTTGGGCGTGAGCTTGACGATCAGCGGCTTGTCGGTGCGTCCGCGCACGGCGCTCACTACCGCCTCCAGCTGACGTGGGTCGGCGCCGATGTCGAGCCCGGTCTTGACGTTGGGGCAGGACACGTTGAGCTCGAGCGCGGCGATCTCGGTGCGCTCGTTGCACACCTCGAGCAGCTGCGCGAGCTCCTCGGCGCTGGCGCCCATGACGTTGGTGATCAGCGGCACGCTTGGATCCGTCCCGCCGGCCCCTGGCCTTGCGCCGATGCCGATCTCCCCCAGCGCGGGCAGGTCCTCGCGCACGTAGTCGTAGAGCCCCTTGTTGGGCAGGCCGATCGAGTTGATCAGGCCGGCGGGCGCCTCCCACAGACGCGGCGGCGGGTTGCCGGCGCGCGGCTCGAGCGTGATCGTCTTGGAGACGTAGGCGGCGAACGGGAAGCGCTCGCGCAGCTGCTCGCCGAAGGCACGCCGCGCGGCGATCGCGTCGAACGTGCCGGAGCCGTTGATGACGGGGTGCGCGAGCGTCAGCCCGCAGAACTCGACGCTCATGCTGGCGCTCCGGCGTGGACGTCGACGTGCTCCAGCTCGGCGGCGTCGATCACGGGCCCGTCGACGCACACGCGCAGGTAGCCGCCGCCGCGCTTGGGCACGACACAGCCGTAGCACGCGCCGAAGCCGCAGGCCATGCCGGCCTCCAGCGCGAGCTGCGCGGGGATGGCACTGTGCTCGCACATGGCCCTGACGCCCTCGAGCATCGGCGCGGGCCCGCAGGCGTAGACGACAGCGCGGGGGTCACGCTGCAGCTCGGCGGCGAGCAGCTCGGTGACGAGCCCGTGGTGGCCGCTGGAGCCGTCGTCGGTCGCTACCTGCGCGCCGCCGAGGAGCGCGGCGCCCTCGGCGCGCGCGGCGTCGCGGAAGCCGAGCAGCACGGTCACATCGCAGGCGAGCGTGTCCTGGAGGATCGCGAGCGGCGCGATGCCGACACCGCCGCCGACGAGCAGGGCGCGGCGCCCTTCGGTTGGCGCTGTGAAGCCGCGGCCGAGCGGCCCGAGCGCCCACAGCCGGTCGCCGGGTCCGAGCTCGCACAGCCGCTGCGTGCCGGGACCGACGTCCTCGAGCAGGAAGTGTGACTCCTCGCCCTGCTGGCGGGCGATCGAGAACGCGCGCGGGACGTAGGGCCGATCGCCTTCGCCTCCCCCCCAGCGCTCGACGGCGGCGAGCATCGCGAACTGGCCGGGCTCGACCGGAGGACCATGTGGATCTGCTGCGCGCAGGACGCGGTAGACGCCCAGCTCGTCGATGCCTGTGACCGTCAGCTGGCGCCGGCCGAACGGAGCGTGGCTCACGCCACCCCGGCCCCGTCGGGACTGCGGCTCATGCCGTGCAGCTCCTGCAGGCACAGCACCTCGGGCGCGCCGTTGCGGTGCGCGCTTGCGATGGCGCGCGCGGCGGACAGTCCGGCGGCGAGCGTGGTCAGGCAGGGCACGCCGTGCGCGACGGCGGCGCGGCGGATCTCATAGCCGTCGGTGCGCGCGCCGACGCCGGTGGGGGTGTTGACGACCAGATCGACGTCGCCACGCTCGATCCAGTCGAGCACGTGCGGCGAGCCCTCGGCGATCTTGTTGATGGCCTGTGCGGGCACGCCCATGCGCGAGATCGCCTCGGCGGTGCCGCGCGTGGCAACGATCTGAAAGCCACATTCGTGCAGGCTCTGGGCGATGCCGATGGCGCCGTTCTTGTCGGAGTCGGTGACGGTGATGAAGACGGTGCCTGCGCGCGGCAGCGGCACGCCGGCGGCGGCCTGTGCCTTGGCGAACGCGGTGGGGAAGTCGCGCGCGATGCCCATGACCTCTCCGGTGGAGCGCATCTCGGGGCCGAGCAAGGCGTCTGAGCCCTCGAAGCGGTCGAACGGCAGCACGGCCTCCTTGACGGAGACGTGGTCGCCGAAGCCGATCCCCTGGCGCTCGTGCGGCAGCTCGAGCTGGGCGATGCGCTCGCCGAGCATGATCCGGCAGGCGAGCTTGGCGAGCGGCAGCCCGATCGCCTTGGAGACGAAGGGAACGGTCCTCGAGGCGCGCGGGTTGGCCTCGATCACGTAGAGCTCGCCGCCGGCGATGGCGTACTGCACGTTGAGCAGACCGACGACGCCGAGCGCGAGCGCGATCTCGCGTGTGGCGGTGCGGATCTGCTCGAGCATCTCTTCGCCGAGCGAGTGCGGCGGCAGCACGCAGGCGCTGTCGCCTGAGTGCACGCCGGCCTCCTCGACGTGCTGCATGATGCCGCCGATCCACACCTCGTGGCCGTCGCAGAGCGCGTCGACGTCGACCTCGGTTGCGTCCTCGAGGAAGCGGTCGAGAAATATTGATGGGGAGCCCTCCGGGCTCTGAGCGTGGGTCGCGTGGCGGCTCGAGCCTGCGCCTGCGACCTCCCGGCGCAGGTAGTCGGCGAGGCCGTCGTGGGCGTAGACGATCTCCATGGCGCGGCCGCCGAGCACGTAGGAGGGGCGCACGATCAGCGGGAAGCCGACGAGGTCGGCGCACTTGAGAGCCTCCTGCAGCGAGCCGGCGGTGGCATATGGCGGCGCCTTGTAGCCGAGGCGGTCGAGCAGCGCGCCAAAGCGCGCGCGGTCCTCGGCGAGGTCGATCGCATCGACGCTGGTGCCGAGCAGCGGCACGCCGGCATCGACGAGTCCGGCGGCGAGCTTCAGCGGCGTCTGCCCGCCGAACTGCACGATCACCCCGAGTGGCTTCTCGACCTCGACCACCGCCAGGACGTCCTTGAGCGTGAGCGGCTCGAAGTAGAGGCGGTCGGAGGTGTCGTAGTCGGTGGAGACGGTCTCGGGGTTGCAGTTGATCATCACGGCGTCGCGCCCGGAGGCGCGCACGGTCATGGCGGCGTGCACGCAGCAGTAGTCGAACTCGATGCCCTGGCCGATGCGGTTGGGACCGGAGCCGAGGATCACGACCGACTCGCGCTCGCCGCGCCGGACCTCGTGAACGGGGCCGTGCCCACCGCGCTCCCAGCCGGAGTAGTAGTAGGGCGTGCGTGCGGGGAACTCGGCGGCGCAGGTGTCGACCGAGCGGAACGAGCGCTCGCCGGCGAACGGCGCTTCGGGTTCTGTCGCGAGCTGGCGCAGCTCGTCGAGGAACCAGCGGTCGACGCGAGTGCGCTCGTGCACGGCCTCGACGCTGGTGCCCCTGCGCAGCAGCTCGAGCACTGTCTCGTAGCGCTCGGCGGCGGGAGTCTCGAGGCTCTCGAGCAGCCGCTCATCCGAGACGCCGGCGAGCGACGGCGTCTTGTCGAGCTCGCGTGAGCGCAGCGCCTTGGCGAACGCCTGTTGGAAGGTGCGCCCGATCGCCATCGCCTCGCCGACGGACTTCATGTGCGTGGTCAGCGTGGGGTCGGTGCGGGGGAACTTCTCGAAGGCGAAGCGCGGCCACTTGACGACGACGTAGTCGATCGTGGGCTCGAAGCATGCGGGCGTGGCGCCGGTGATGTCGTTGTCGATCTCATCGAGGCGGTAGCCGACGGCCAGGCGCGCGGCGATCTTGGCGATTGGGAAGCCGGTGGCCTTGGAGGCGAGCGCGGAGGAGCGCGAGACGCGCGGGTTCATCTCGATCACGAGGATCTCGTCGGTGTTGGGGTTGACGGCGAACTGCACGTTTGAGCCGCCGGTCTCGACGCCGACGGCGCGGATCACGGCGATCGCCTGGTCGCGCAGCTGCTGGTAGAGGTGGTCGGTGAGCGTCTGCTGCGGCGCGACGGTCACCGAGTCGCCCGTGTGAACGCCCATCGGGTCGACGTTCTCGATCGAGCACACGATCACGACGTTGTCGGCGCGGTCGCGCATCACCTCGAGCTCGAACTCGCCCCAGCCGATCACGGACTCGTCGAGCAGCACCTGCCCGATCGGCGACGCCTCGAGCCCCTGCGCGACGATCCGCTCGAACTCCTCGGCGGTGTAGGCGATGCCGCCGCCGCGCCCGCCGAGCGTGTAGGCGGGGCGCACGATGCACGGCAGGCCGAGCTCGGCGAGCGCTCCGCCGGCCTGCTCGATGCTCGTGGCGATCACGCTCTTGGGCATCCGCAGCCCGGCCTCGGCCATCGCCTCGCGGAACAGGTCGCGATCCTCGGCGCAGGCGATCGCCTCGTAGTTGGCGCCGATCAGCTCGACGTCGAAGCGCGCGAGCGTGCCGTCGTCGTGCAAAGCCTTCGACAAGTTCAGCGCGGTTTGCCCGCCGAGCGTGCCGAGCAGCGCGTCGGGGCGCTCGCGCTCGATCACCTGCGCGACGGGACCGGGCAGCAGCGGCTCGATGTAGGTCGCGTCGGCGAACTCGGGGTCGGTCATGATCGTCGCGGGGTTGGAGTTGACGAGCACGACCTCGTAGCCCTCCTCGCGCAGCACCTTGCAGGCCTGCACGCCGGAGTAGTCGAACTCGGCGGCCTGCCCGATCACGATCGGCCCGGAGCCGAGGATCAGGATCTTCTGGATGTCGTCACGCCGCGGCATCAGGCTGCGTCCGCGATCCGCTCCAGGAAGCGGTCGAAGAGATAGAGGCTGTCGTGCGGGCCGGGGCCGGCCTCGGGGTGATACTGGACGGTGCCGCCGGGCACGTCGAGCAGCTCGAGGCCCTCGACGGTGCGGTCATAGAGGTTGACGTGCGAGAGTGCGGCGGCGCCGAAGTCGGTGTCCCAGCGCAGTGGCTCGTCGCTGTCGATCGTGCGCGAGCCGCCGGGACCGAGCGCGGCGAAGCCGTGGTTCTGCGAGGTGATCTCGACGCGCCCGGTCTGCAGGTCACGCACGGGGTGATTGGCGCCATGGTGGCCGAAGGGCAGCTTGAAGGTCTCGAGGCCGACGGCGCGGCACAGCAGCTGGTGGCCGAGGCAGATGCCCCACACGGGCTTCTTGCCGACGATCGCGCGGACGGTCTGCACGATGTAGGACAGCGCGGCGGGGTCGCCGGGCCCGTTTGCGAGGAACACCGCGTCGGGGTCCTCGGCGAGCAGCTCTTCGGTGCTGCTGGTGCAGGGGTGCAGTGAGACGCGCGCGCCGCGCGCGACGAGCTCGCGCACCATCGAGCTCTTGATGCCGGTGTCGATCACGGCGATGCGCGGCCCCTGGCCGCTGCCGTGGCGGCTGACCTGCTCGGGCGTCACGAGCCGGGCGAGATCCTGCCCGGCCATCGGCGGCTCGGCCTCGATCAGCTCGCGCGCTTGGGTCTCGGCGACGGCTGCGGGGAAGACGCCGCCGCGCATGGCGCCGGCCTCGCGGATGTGCATGACGAGCGAGCGGGTGTCGACGCCGCTGATTGCCTGCACGCCGCAGTCTGAGAGCCAGTCGAGCCAGCCGCGCTCGGCGCTGGGCGCGTCCTCGCGGTTGCACGCTTCGCGCATGATCGCCGCACGCGCCCACGCGCGCTCGGACTCCATCGCCTGCGCGCTTGCGCCGTAGTTGCCGATGTGCGGGTAGGTGTAGGCGATCAGCTGCCCGGCGAAGGAGGGGTCGGTCATCGACTCCTGGTAGCCGGACATGCCGGTGGTGAACACGATCTCACCGACGGCATGGCCCTCGGCGCCGCAGGCCTCGCCGTCGAAGCGCGTGCCGTCCTCCAGCAGGATGTAGGCGGTTGCGTCGCTCACAGGATCAGCTTCTGCACTGCTTTGAACTCGGGCGTGCCGGCCCGCTCGAGCAGCTCGAACAGCACGGCCTCGACGGTCGTGACGACGGCGCCGGCCTGCACCATGCGCTCGAGTCCGCACTCGTAGTCGAGGTCGTTGCGCGAGCCGACGGCGTCGGCGGGCACGTGCACTTCGATCCCGTCGGCGAGCAGGTCGTGCACGGTCTGGTTGACGCACACGTGCGTCTCGATGCCGCACACGATCGCCTGCTCGGCGCCGCCCAGGTCGAAGCCCTCGGCGCGTGCGGCGGAGAACACGGTCTTCTCGATCCAGGGGTACTCCTGCAGGCCGAGCTCGGGCGCGGTGTGGCCAAGCCCTTTGGGGTACTGCTCGCTGACGAGCACCGGCAGGCCCAGGATGCGCGCGGCCTCGATCAGCTTGCCGCAGGCGCTGGCGACACGCTCGAAGGACGCATATGGACGAAAGCCCTCCTGCACGTCGACGACGATCAGGGCGGCGCGGTTGCGCGAGAGCAGGGCCATCAGGCGCCCACCATCGCAAGCGCGCGGTCGCGGTGCGCGATCGAGCCGGCGGCGAGCGTCATCAGCACGCGGCCCTGCAGCCGTCGCCCGGCAAAGCAGCAGTTCTCCGAGCGGCTCTCCCAACCGTGCTCGCCGGCGATCCACACGGCGTCGAGGTCGACGAGGGTGAGGTTGGCCGTGGCGCCCACCGCGACCGTCGGCGTTGGCAGCTCGAACAGGGCGGCGCCGGCGCTCATGCGCTCGACCAGCAGCGACAGCTCGATGATGCCGGGCAGCACGAGGCCGGTGTGCAGCGCGGCGAACGCGGTCTCCAGACCGGTGCTGCCCATCGGCGCCTGCTCGAAGGGCACCTCCTTCTCGTTGCGTGCGTGTGGCGCGTGGTCGGTTGCAACGCAGTCGATCGTGCCGGCGCGCAGCCCGTCGACCAGCGCGAGGCGATCGGCCTCGGTGGCCAGCGGCGGGTGCATCTTCATGCTCGTGTCCATCCCGCGAACGTCCTGTTCGGTGAGCATCAGGTGGTGCGGGCAGACCTCGGCGCTGAGGCGCCAGCCGCGCGCCTTGCCGTCGGCGACGGCCTCGACGGAGGCGGCGCAGGAGAGATGCTGGAAGTGCACGCGACCGTCCTCGTAGCCGGCGAGCGCGGCGTCGCGCGCGACCATCGTGGACTCCGCGATCGTGGGGATCCCGGCGATGCCGAGCGCGGCGCTGACGGCGCCCTCGTGCATCGCGCCACCGCGCGAGAGCGTCGGGTCCTCCTCGTGCAGGGCGAGCACGCCGCCGCACAGACGCTGGTACTGCAGCGCCTTGCGCAGCATGCCGGCGCTGTGCACGGGCTTGCCGTCGTCGGTGAAGCCGAGCGCGCCTTCCTGGCGCAGCTCCGCCATCTCGGAGAGCTGCTCGCCGGCGAGTCCGCGCGTGATCGCGGGCAGGAATCCGACGGGGACGCGCGCCTCGCGCGCGGCGGCGTCGCGCAGCGAGCGCAGCAGCGGCGCGGAGTCGAGCACGGGGTCGGTGTTGGGCATTGCGATCACCGCGGCAAAGCCGCCGGCGGCGGCCGCGCGGGTTCCGCTGGCGAGATCCTCCTTGTGCTCCTGCCCGGGGGTGCGCAGGTGCACGTGCGGGTCGAAGAACGCCGGCAAGAGCCGCAGGCGCCCGGCGCCGTCGATCAGCTCCTCGGTGCCCTCCCCCGCGCCGTCCAGCGTGCCGGGCTCGCCGAGCTCGACAATCAGCCCGCCGCGCACGCGCAGGTCGTGGCGCGCGTCGATGCCGGCGCGCGGGTCGAGCACGTGCACGTCGCGCAGCAGCAGATCGGCGAGCGGCTGGCGCCCGCCGGTGAGTGGCTCTGCGGCGCTCATGCCGCCCTGCCCCCGGCCATCACGGCGAGCGGCCGCGGCTCTTTGGCGCCGGCGAGCAGCTCGTAGAGCACGGCCATGCGCACGACCACGCCGGCTTCGACCTGTGCTGTGATCACGGCCTGCGGCGAGTCGACGACCTCTCCGGAGAGCTCCACGCCACGGTTCACAGGCCCAGGGTGCATCAGGATCTGGTGTGGCGATAGCCGCCGGCCGTTGATCTGATACCAGGCGGCGTACTCGCGGATCGAGGGCACCCAGGTCTCGCTCATGCGCTCGTTCTGCATCCGCAGCGCGTAGATGATGTCGGCGGAGTGCAGCTCGTCGAGCGTGTAGCGCACGTCGCAGCCGAGCTGCTCGATGCCCCGCGGGATCAGCGTCGGTGGACCGGCGACGGTGACCTTGGCGCCCATCAGCTGGAAGGCGAGCACGTTGGAGCGCGCGACGCGCGAGTGCGCGACGTCGCCGACGATCCAGATCGACGCGCCGTCGATCGCGCCGAGGCGCTGGCGCAGCGTGTAGACGTCGAGCAGCGCCTGCGTGGGGTGCTCGTGCTTGCCGTCGCCGGCGTTGACGATCGCGGCGCTGCACCATCCCGAGACCAGCTCGGCGGCGCCGGCCCACGGCGTGCGCAGCACGATCGCGTCGGGCTTGTGGGCGCTGAGCGTTAGCACCGTGTCCTTCAGCGACTCGCCCTTCTCCACGCTCGAGCCGCTGGCAGCGAAGTTGACGACGTCGGCGGACAGGCGCTTGGCGGCGAGCTCGAAGGAGCTGCGAGTGCGGGTGGAGGACTCGTAGAAGAGGTTCAGCACCATGCGCCCGCGCAGCGTCGGCAGCGTCTTGATCTCGCGGTCGGAGACCTCGGCGAAGCGCTCGGCCTGGCCGACGATCCGTTCGATGTCGCTGCGCTTGAGGTCCTCGATCGAGATCAGGTGGTTCATACGCCCGCCTCCACCGTGTGGGACTCCGCTATGGCCACCTCGTCAACGCCGTCCAGCTCGCGCAGGCGCACGTACACGTGCTCGCTGCCGGAGGTGGGCAGGTTCTTGCCGACGTAGTCGGGGCGGATCGGCAGCTCGCGGTGGCCGCGGTCGGCGAGCACCGCCAGCTGTACCCGCTGCGGTCGTCCGTATGCGAACAGCGCCTCGATCGCGGCGCGCACGGTGCGCCCGGTGAACAGCACGTCGTCGACGATCACGACGGTCAGCCCGTTGACGTCGAAGTCGATGTGTGAGGCGTGCAGCACCGGGGCGTCGGGGCGCGTGGCGACGTCGTCGCGGTAGAAGCCGATGTCGAGGTCCCCGAGCGGCACTTCGGCGTCGAGCAGCTCCTCGAGCAGCGCGTGCAGCCGGTGTGCGAGGAAGGCGCCGCGACGGTGGATGCCGACCAGTGCGGGCGCTGGTCCGGTGGCGTTGCGCTCGAGGATCTCGTGTGCGATGCGCGCGAGCGCTCGCCCTATTTCGTCCTCGCGGAGGACGACCTTCTCGTCTGCTGTCATCGTTTCCTTCCTGGCCTCACGGGACCGGGTTAAAGGAGCAGCGTGAATGTATCAGGGGGATGCGACGGGCTCTGCCTGCGGGGACGGCGCGGGCTTCGCCGGCGACGACTGCGACTCCGCTTGCGCGCGCTCGCGCGCAAGACGCTCGGACCAGCGCTCGAGTGTGGCTGCGCCGCGCTCGGGGAAGGGCACGTCGATCGTGTCGAAGTCGCGCGCTGCCTCGGTGGCTCCGAACACGGCGCGCGCCTCGTCGCGCAGCTCGCCGCCGGCGTAGCGGCTCGATACGTGCGTGAGCGCGAGCAGCCGCACCTCGGCCTTCAGCGCGAGCTCAGCGGCCTGGCGGGCGGTGCTGTGCTGGGTGATGCGCGCGCGCTCTGCCTCCTCCTCGAGGAACGTGGCCTCGTGCACGAGCAGGTCGGCCTGGTGGGCGGCGATCGCGAGCGCCTCGCAGGGCGCGGTGTCGCCGGAGAGCACGACCTTGCGTCCCTCTCTGGTGGCGCCCATGACCTGCTCGGGTCTGACGCCGTTGACGGTCTCTCCCCTCTGCAGCCGGCCGAAGTCGGGTCCGGGCGTGACCCCAAGCTGCTGCGCGAGCTGCGGATCGAGATGACCGGGCCGCGGCTCCTCCACGAGCGCGTAGCCGAACGCGGACTCGGCCTTGTGGCGCACGGGGATCGCGGCGATCAGGTAGCCGTCGCGCTGCACCGTCTCGGCGGGCTCGAGCTCGACGATGTCGCATTTGTACGGCAGCCGGCCGAAGATCACGCGCATCTCGGCGAGCAGCGACTTCAGCCCGACGGGCCCGTACACCGTCAGCGGCTCGCTGCGTTCGCGCAGCGCAAACGACTTCAGCATGCCCGGCAGCCCGAGCCAGTGATCGGCGTGGAAGTGGGTGATGAACACGCTGTCGAGGTCGAGCAGCCCGACCGAGCGCAGCAGCTGGCGCTGCGTGCCTTCCCCGCAGTCGAACAGCAGCCGGTCGCCGCCGCGGCGGATCAGGATCGCGGGCAGCCCGCGCCGCGCGCTCGGCACCGAGCCGGCTGTGCCCACGAAGAACACCGATAGATCCATGGGCGCTACGGTAGCGGCGACGCTTGCCGGACGGCGACCGCGAGCGCCTCCCCCTAGCCTGGGCCCTCGCTCGCTTCCGGGATCGGCACGATCAGCACGCGCGGTCGCCAGTTGCTCCAGCCACCGGTTTCCGTTGGGTCGGCGCCGGACACTTTCACTTCGTAGACCTTGCCTTCCTGCAGGCTGTTGCCGGCGTAGCCGGTGACTTCGTAGGAGCCGGGGTTGGGATATCCCTTGAGGCTGCCGCCTTCGGCCTTGTCGCTGCGCGCTTCGCCCTTTTCCCTCACCGGCTGTGTGGCAGCCGAGACGGCGCTGACTTCGGCGACGGCGTTCTTGGCCTTGATCGAGACGCGGACTCGGGCGCCGATGTCTTCTTTGGTGAACGTGTAGTCGTAGGTGTGCACTTCTTTGGAGGGGTGTTCGCCGATCGCGCCGGAGGCGCCGGCGATCGGCACGCATTCCGATGCTTCGACTTCTTCGCCTTCGCCGCCTTCTTCTTCGCCCCCGCAGAGTTCCCACTGGTATTCGTAGGAGATCGGTGCCGCCCCGGCCCATTTGCCTTCGCTTGTCAACGTGACTTTCTCCCCCACCCGCGGGATGTTTTTGCCTTCGCTCTTCGGTTTTTTGCCGTCTTCTTCTTTGGGCGCTTCGTAGTCGAGCTTGATGTGCGGTGGCAGCGTGTCAACCGGGCATTCGACTTCGATGCCTTCGGCTTCCTGTTCTTCGCACGCGTTGGTGGACTGTTCGCCTTCCGCTGGTTCGGCGATCGCGCCGCCGGTGTACTGCCGGTAGAGAACGCGGGCGGGCATTTCGGGCGACAGGAAGTCCCAGCCGGCCTTGATCGTGGGTTTGCCGGCGTTGGCTTTCACTTCGACGTTGACGAACTGCGCGGGCTGTGGGTGTTCGCTTTCCAGCAGCGCCGCGGTGTGCGAGTTGTTCGTGCCGGCTGAAATCGCTCTCACGCCTGTGAGCGGTGTCGTTTCGCTGGCGCCGAGCGTTCCATGCTGGAGGACCGGGAGCGGCTGCCTGCTGCACCACCTGGCGCGCGGTTGGGGCGGGTTCTTGCGCGCTTCTTCGCCTTCTTCCTCGCGTTCTTTTTCTTCGGCTTCGATCTTTTCTTTTTCCTTTTGAATCTCTTTGGGCGTGGAGCATCGTTCCGGACCTTCGTTGGTGCCGTCGCCGAGCTCGCCGACTTCGTTGTCGCCGAACGCGTACACCTCGTGGTCGATCAGCACGTCGCTGAACTGCCCGCCGGCGGAGACCGCTTCGATCTGTGCGCTCGGGGTCCAATACGGTTCGAGCGCCTTGATCGGCGCGGCGAGCTTGAAGCACTGCACTTCGTTGCCCTTGTTGCAGATTTCCGGCGAGGCTCCGCCTTCTCCCAGCTCGCCCTTTTCGTTGTCGCCCCAGCCGAGCACTTCCCCGTCGGCGCGGCGCACGAGCACGTGGTTGTAGCCGGCGGACACTTCGACGATGTCGTTCACGCGTTCGTAGCCACCGGCGGCGCTGCGCCTGACGACATACCCGGCCTGGGTGAACGTGGTCTGCGGGCCTGCTTCGACGACTTTCGGTTCTTGGCTGAGCTGCGCCTTGCCGTCGTTGCCCCATGACAGCAGTTCGCCGTTGCCGACCAGCGCGTAGGCACCTTCCTGCCCGGCGTAGATCGCTTTGGCGTCCTTCAGCCGTTCGCCGAAGGCCATCACCGGTTCAGGCGTTGCACGACACGGTTCCCAGCCGACTTCGATGTGACACTCATAGCCCACGCAGCTCGGGTCTTCGCTTTTGCGCGGCACCGTCTTGCACCCTTCGGGCCACTCGCTGCCGAGACCCAGCTGACCCGCCGCGTTATCGCCCCAGGCCATCACTTCGCCGTCTTTGAGCAGCGCGTAGTCCGAGCCGCCGCCGGAGGCGACCGAGACGACCTCCTTGCCGGCTTCTGCGGGGGAGTCGGCCTCCAGTGCGCTCACGGGTTCTGCCACTTTCTCGTTCTGCGTGAGTTCTTTTTCGAAGCCTCCGTGACCGTTGCCGAGCGTGCCATAGGCGCCGTTGCCCCATGAGTACACCCAGTGGTTGGCTCCGAGCGCCATCGCATGCTCGCTGGAGGCCGCGACGGCCTGCACGTGTTCGAGCGGCTGCAGCGTTTTACCCGCCAGCGCGCTGACCATCACGTAACCTGCGTCGACTTCCCGGTTGGCGATGACGCTGTCGTCGCCGAGCTGTCCGTGCGGGTTGTTCCCCCAGGCGGCGACATCGCCGTCGGTGAGCAGCGCGAGCGTCTCGGTGCCACCGGAGGAGAGCGCTGCAATCGCGTCGAGACCTGGGCCGGCGGCGATCGGGTTGTCCTCCTTGGTGTCCCTGTAGATCGCTCCGAGCTGCCCGTAGAAGTTTTCCCCCCATGAGACGGCGGTGGTGGCCGTGCTCTGGATCCGCTGGCTGGGGCTGGCGGTGGTGGTGCTCTCACCGGCGGCGTTGGTGGCCGTGATCTGCACCTGCAGCGTGTCGCCGCTGAGCGTGGTTTCTGGCGTGTAGAGAGCTTCGGTGGCGCCCGCGATCGGCAGGCAGCCCGCTCCGGCCAGGGCGCTGCAGCTTTCCCACTGGTAGGTGTAGGCGATCGGCGGCGTCCCGTGCCAGCTGCCTTCATCGGCGGTGAACGCGAGGCTGCCGCGGAGCCCTTCGACGATGCTCGCCGGCACGGCGTCGACGGGCGCGCTCGGTTTGGCGGGCGCCGTCGCCGGCGAGCTGACGCTCGCGTGCCCGACCGAGTTCGTGGCGGTTACCAGCACCTCGATGGTGTCGCCCACATCTGCATGCGCGACCGTGTAGTCCTCGCCCTGGGCGCCTGAGATCGCGGTGCACGTGCCGTTGTTGCAGCGCTGCCACTGGTAGCTGTAGGCGAGCGCCTGGGTGCCGGTCCATTCGCCCGGCGCGGAGGTGAGCGTCTGTTCGTCTTCGGCGAGGCCTGAGATCGTCGGCGCGGCGGTGTTCGCGGGCGCGTTACCCACCACGACAGGACTCGGCGCTGAGAGCGCGGCCTGTTCGGCCTGCGGATCCTTCGCTGTGACCTGCAGCTCGATCGTCGCGCCGATGTTGCTCTGTGTGAGCGTGTAGCTGGTGTCGCTCGGCCCGCTTTCGATCGTCTGGCATTTGCCTTCCCTGCAGACCAGCCACGTGTAGTTGACGTATTCGATCGGCGCCTCGCCTTCCCAGGAGCCTGGGCTCGCCACGCTCAGCGTCTGTCCTTCGCGCGCTTCGCCCGCGATTTTCGGCGGCGAGGTGCTGCGCAGCGGTTTCGCTTCGATGCCTGCGCTTGGCTGCGAGCTGGCGGATGCTTCGCCCGCCGAGTTGCGCGCGGCCACCTGCACCTCGATCGTGTAGCCGACGTCGGCCGCTGAGGTCGTGTAGCTCGTGTATTTCGCGCCGGACGCGTCTTCGTGGCACGTGCCTTCTCTACAGCGCAGCCACGTGTATTTGACGTATTCGATCGGCTGCGTGCCGGCCCATGTGCCCGGGCTCGAGACCTTCAGTTCCTCGCCTTCGAGCGCTTCGCCTTCGAGCGCCGGCTTGGAAACGTCAACGGGCGGGCCCGCGACCACCTTGGCGGTGGCGACGCTCGACGCGGCGGCTTCGCCGAGCGAGTTCTTGGCAGCGACCGTCGCGCGCAGAGTGTCGCCGAGCTCGGGCGCTGTGACGCGATAGCCGGCTTCGTTGGTGACGCCTTCAGCTTTTGCGCATTCGTTTTTTTTCGGGCAGCTTTCCCACAGGTACGTGAGCGAAGCGGGCGGGAACGCGCGCCAGCTCCCGGCACTGACGGTCAGCTCCTCACCGACCTTCGCTTCCTGCCCGTCGCCTGCTTCGCCGCTGATCACCGGCAGTTCTGTGTTCGCCGGCTTGCCATCCACGGTCGTGGTGTGCGCTGAGCTGGCTGATGAGCTGATGCCGGTGGCGTTGCTCCCGGTCAACGTAACGCGCACGGTGGAGTCGACGTCTTCGGAGACCAGCGTCAACGTCGATTTCGTGGCTTTCGCGATGCTCGTGCAGACTTCTGCGCTGTTGCACAGCTGCCAGGCGTAGGTGAATTTGATCGGTTCCAGACCGGACCAGCTCCCTTCCTTCGCCGTCAGGATCGCGCCTTCCCTGGTTTCACCTTCCAGCGATGGCGAGACGAAGTTCACCGGCGCCTGCGCCACGTCGTAGTGTTCTTCGACCTGCGCTGACGTCAACGCCTTTGTGTAGAAGGCGATGTTGCTCAGGCTGCCGTGGAACTGAGGCACCCCCAAGGCGAGCGCATGACCCAGGTAGTCGTATGGCACGCTGCTGCCAAGCGAAGCCGGCGAGACGCTCGCACCGGTCGTTGCGGCGGCTTCCTTGCCGTTCAGGTAAAGCGCCAGCTTGCCCGCGGTGGACTCCGTCACGGTCACGTATTCCCAAGTTTTTTCTGCGAATTTGGTGCTCAACACGGACGTCGAGCCCGAGGGTGTGACGATTTCCAGCGTCAGCGCGTGTTTCGTGGCGCTCGCAGCGGGCGTCAGCGTCATGTAGTTGCTGATGCCCGAGCCGAACTCGAATACCGGCTGCCCATAGGAGCTGCCTCCGGCCCAGTTCACCCAGCCCTCGACCGTGAACGCGCTGGCTCCCAGCAGCGGATCGCTGGGGAGCGTGGCGTACGCTTCGCCGTTGAACGAGCCGGAGCTGCTGCCGCGGAACGGCCCCGCGCCACCAAGCACGATCCCGGTGTTGCCGGCGGAATACGTGTGCGAGCCATCATCTTCGATCGAGCTCGAGCCTGCCGCATCGTTCAAACGAAACCACGCTGCCGGCCCCGCACTGCTGACCGCGGCTTCATACGCTTCGTTCGGCTGCGCTACCGCAGCCGCGCCCACCCAGATCAACCCGGCTGCGAGCGCCACCAGCACCACCGCAGCACCACGACCGAGCCTTCCGCGCTGACGAACCGACCAGTGCCCACACACCGGCTTGTGCCCCATTGCCCCGCTCCCTCCAATCACCCAACGATTCAGATGCCCTGGCGCACCCTCCCATACCTGCCGTGGGCTTGTCAAGGCGAAACGTTAGGTTCATGTGAATCTTGCCGGGCGCTTGGCGGCCGGCAACCGGCACGCTCGGTGGCTGCACCGCTACTGTAGAGTGCGAAGCGCCTGGCGCAGACGTTCGAACGTCGCGATTTGCAGGCAATTCGCGCCCGTAGCTCAGTGGATAGAGCGCTCGCCTCCGGAGCGAGAGGTCGCAAGTTCGAATCTTGCCGGGCGCATAGCTGGAATGCCTGTGCTGGAGCGGGGATTGTGCTCAGGCATTGTGAGTCGTCGTGACGGAAACGCTCACACGGCAGAACGGTAATTCAGAATCGAATCTCGGCCAGCAGCTTCTCAGCTTGCTGCGGGTGATCCGTGGGGTGTAGTTGCTTCCACGACGTTGCGTACAGGGAGGCGCTCCAGCGCATCTGCCATGACGGTGGCGCCGTCGCTGCGGGCGAGGGCGTCGGCCATCGCGCGGGCACCCTGTTCGATCGACCGGTCTTCCAGGGCGCTGGCGATCACGCTGCGCAGCTTGCTGGGGGAACTCTTCTTGCTGACCCTCACGCCGGCGTTCACGAACACGACGCGGGCGGCGTTATCGGGCTGGTCGCGCGCATCGGGGATGCAGACGAGCGGAACACCATCGGCGAGCGCCGCGTTGACCGTCTGCCATCCCGCATGGGTGACCATGAGCGACGCGTGCGGGAGCACGGTTCGATGTGGCACGAAAGCCACGGTGCGCGCGTTGGCGGGGATGCGGAGGTGGCTGGCGTCGAGCGCGGGGCCCGCTGTCAGCAGCGCCCGGACCGGCAGCCCGGCGACGGCGTCGAGCGCTCGCTGGGCGAGCGCGCCCTGATCCATGTAGCTGGTGCTGAAGCTGAGCAGCACCAGCGGATCGGTGTTCTCCTCGGGCCACGGCGACTCCCATTCCGTCTGGAACGGCTCGAACGCGGGGCCCACGTAGTGGACGTTCGTGGGGAGCTGGGCTTTGCTCGAGAAGTCGAGCTCTGGCGCGGTCATCACGTAGACGGCCCGCGCACCGAGGACCTGGTCGCCCCAGTCCTTCAGCGGCGCGAGCCCATACTCGGCACGGACACCGTTCAGCACGGGCAGTCCGGGCGCCCAGAAGCGGCGGGTGATGCGATCGAACAGGCGATCGCGCACGGCACCCAACGGGCCCGTCATCGGCGACAGTCCACTGAACAGCGGGGGCGCGCCGCGAGCCGGCAGTGGATAGGGGCAGTGAACGAGCGCGGCGGCTGGCACACCCGCGAGCTCAGCGGCGATCGCGGCAGCCGGTATGAGCCAGTCGAACACGACCACGTCGGCGCTCCAGCCCTCGAGCATCTCGATCGCATCGCGTGTCCCATCGGGCATCGGCGCGATCACGCCGTCGCGCAGTCGCTTCGCGGCGCCAAGCTGCGTGCGCGCCTCCCAGTCGCGTATAGGATCGGTCTCCGGGCGCGTGAGGTCGAGGTCGGGCATCGCGCGCCGGTACTCGACGAACTCCGCCCCAGTGCTCTCGATCCGCTCGCGCGCCGCGCGGTGGGCGAGCACCCGCACCTTGTGACCGCGGTCGACGAGCTCGCGTGTGAGCGCGAGCTGCGGTGGGGCGTTGCCGCTGAACGCGAGGAGGGTCTGGAAGACTCGCATATACTTCATCTTAGTATGACCAAGATGAAAAAGTCAAGCGCCCCGCGCAAGGAGCGCCCCTATACCATGACCGCGCGCGCCGATGCGGCCGCCGCGACCGGCGAGCGGCTGCTCGCCGCGGCGTGGAAGCACTTCGGCACTCGACCGTATGAGGAGGTTCGCCTGCGCGAGATCGCCGCCGACGCACTCGTCACCGAACAGACGCTCCTCGCGCGCTTTAACTCCAAGGACGAGCTGCTCACCGCCGCGTACAGATGGTGGGCGATGAGCGAGAAATCACGCCGCGACGCGGCTCCCGTGGGCCGCTTCCCGGAGGCCGTCGCCAACGTGTTCGACCACTACGAGGCGCACGGAACGGCGATTCTGCGCATGCTCTCCCAGGAGGAGCGCATCCCCGCGGTCCGCTACCTCACCGACAGGGGCAGGGACTACCACCGCGATTGGGCGAACAGGGTCTTCCAGCCGCTGCTCGCCGGTCTGCGGCGCGCAGCCAGAGAGCGCCGGCTCACGGCCGTCGTCATCGCCACGGACGTGCTCGTGTGGAAGCTCCTGCGACTCGACATGCAGCTCAGCCGCCCCGAGGCCGAACAGACCGTAGTTGAGATGATCGAGTCCTACTCGAGGCGACCGAGTTGAAAGAGCCCACCGAGGCGGGCCACGAGGCGCCGGTGGGCGTGAGGCAGGGCCAAGGCCGTCGAGGCTCGACACCGGCCGCCCACGGCGTGAGTGGCCTCGCTCATGCCAGCCGCTGACTTGGCTTGCGAGCGCGCACGATCGCGGAGGCCGCATGCGCGTGGACACGGTGCGTCTCGCGTATGTCAACCTCGGCGAGCCCGGCGTCTGCGAGCGCTTGGATGAACTCCCGCTGGGTGAGCGCCCCGGCGATGCAGCCGGTGTAGGCCTGCATGTCGGCGCGGGTCGCCTCGTCCATGTCCTCGTCGGCGATCACGTCGGAGACCGCGAAACGCCCACCTGGGCGCAACACCCGCGCGACCTCCCGGAGCACCTTGGGCTTGTCGCCGGAGAGGTTGATCACGCAGTTGGAGATCACCACGTCGACGCTCGCGTCAGGGAGCGGGATCTCCTCGATGTAGCCCTTGTGGAACTGCACGTTCTCGACGCCGGCCTTGCGCGCGTTCTCGCGGGCGAGGGCCAGCATCTCGTCGGTCATGTCCAGCCCGTGCGCGGTGCCGGTCGGGCCGACGCGCTTGGCGGAGAGCAGCACGTCGATCCCCCCGCCCGAGCCGAGATCGAGCACCGTCTCGCCCTGATGCAGCTCGGCCACGGCCGTGGGGTTACCGCAGCCGAGAGACGCGAGCTTGGCGGTGTCGGGTAGCTGGTCACGGTCGCCGAGGGCATAGAGCGCTGCGCCGAAGACCTCGCTGCCGCCGTCGAATGTCTCGCTCGGGGCGCAGCAGCCGGCGCCGGGGTCTGTGCTCGTGACCTGGACGGCGGCCGCGGCGTAACGCTCGCGCACCCGCTCACGAATATCGGGGGAGTCGGCGTCCTGCCCTGCGGCGCAGCCACAGCCCTCGCCGTGGCTGGGGTCGCAACACTTGGCCTTGGTGCTCAGCTCGCAGCATGTCGCTTGCGCCTCTGGCGCACAGCAGGAGTCAGCGGTTGTCTCGTCGGCGGTCAGCTCAGCCATGCGGATAGCTCCTCTAGGGCATCGGGGATCACGTAGTAGTAGGCCCAAAGGCCCTTGCGCTCGGAGTCCACGATCCCGGCGGCGCGCAGCTTGCCCAGGTGATGGGAAAGCGTGGGCTGGGAGATGTCGAACAGCGGCACGAGCTCACAGACGCAGACCTTGCCCGCGTGCTTGCGCAGCACGTCCACGAGCTGCAAGCGGATCGGGTCTCCGAGCGCCTTGGCGACTTCCGCCATCCGCAGCGCGTGGTCACGCTGGACATCGGGATAGACGACAGGCTCACAGCAAGGCGAGCCGTTGGCTCGCTTCTGCTTGGGCGACAGCTCCAAATCGACGGTCATCGATCTACTTATATCAATAACACTCACATCTGTCGATGTAATACGATCCGGGCGATGAGCACGCCTCCGCTTGCTCGCCGCCTGCTTGCCGAGCTGCTGGGCTCGGCGTTCCTCGCGGCGCTCGTGATCGGCTCGGGCATCGCAGCGCAGACACTCTCCCCGAACGACACGGGCCTCGAGCTGTTCGAGAACGCCGCCGCCACGGCCGCGGGGCTGTTCACGATCATCCTCATGTTCGGACCTGTCTCGGGCGGGCACTTCAACCCGATCGTGTCGCTCGCCGACGCCGCGTTCGGTGGCCTCTCCTGGCGTGATGCGCTCGCCTACATCCCGACGCAGAGCGCCGGCTGCGTGCTCGGCGCCATCACGGCCAACGGCATGTTCGCTCTCGGCGCCGTGACGATCTCCACACACCACCGCGCCTCGCCCGCGCACCTGCTCTCCGAGACGATCGCCACCATGGGCCTCGTGCTCGTGATCTTCTCCCTCGCCCGCACGCGGCGCTCACACACGACGCCCGCAGCGGTCGGCGCGTATATCGGTGCGGCCTACTTCTTCACCAGCTCCGCAAGCTTTGCCAACCCCGCCATCAGCATCGGCCGCATCTTCTCCAACACCTTCGCCGGGATCGCGCCCGCCTCCGTTCCCGGGTTCATCCTTGCCCAACTCGCCGGCGGCGCGCTCGCCGTACTGACGATCAAGGCGCTATACCCCGGTGTCACCCCAGCGGAGGCCGCAGACGTGCTCCTCCCCCACACCGAGCATCCGACAACCGCAGGTCAGCGCGCGACGAGCTAGATGGCAACCGTCCTGTTCGTCTGCCTGCACAACGCCGGGCGCTCGCAGATGAGCCAGGCGCTGTTCCAGCGCGCTGCAGGCGTCCGACACACCGCGATCTCTGCCGGCACGACCCCCGCCGAGCACGTACACCCCGAGGTCGTCGAGGTCATGCGCGAGCTCGACATCGACCTCGCCAAGCGCAGGCCCCAACTCCTCACGCGCGACCTCGCCGAACGAGCCGACGTGGTCGTCACGATGGGCTGCGGCGACGCCTGCCCCTACATCCCCGGCAAGCAATACATCGACTGGGACCTGCCCGACCCGAAGGGACGGCCGATCGCGGAGGTCCGCGCGACTCGCGACGAGATCGGCCGGCGGGTCATGGCTCTGCTCGACCGACTATCAGGCCGACAGTAACGGCGCGACGAAGCGTAACGACAGGCGACCACAGGTAGCGGCCCGGGATTACTGTAAGCCAAAACTGACCCGCGTCTGGAGCGAAATGGCCGAAATTGGCGCTGAGGCGAACCATAACGCGCCAAGTTGGTGTCCTCGGGTAGTCGGAGGAGCCCCGCCGGTATATCGTCCTACCTGAGTCAGCTCGGACGCTCTAGGGAATGCCTCTCCGGTAAATACCCGAAGGGCGATGTGGATGGACTGTTGGTAGCAGCCTTCACAGGGTACCGGTCCTTCGGGCCTGACTCACTAAAAATTGCGCGTATTCCAATTTTTCGTGGCGTCTGTGCATCCTGACCAGCCTGTTGAGAATCGCCATTGAGGATCGTCTGGCGTCTGTCGGTGCGAGCGCAAGGCCTCATGACTGAGCACTGCGGTCCGAGGCGACATAGTGCTCGAGCAGCTCCCCCGGCGAGACGCCGAGCGCACGGCTGAGCTTCACGAGCGTGTCGAGCGTCATCTCCCGTCTGGGGCCACGCTCGATCAATGAGATGTGAGTGCGATGAAGGCCCGCCGCGACAGCGCACGCGTCCTGCGATAGCCCGCACTGCAGGCGGGCCACACGTATGTACTCGCCAAAGCTCACCGGATGCTCTCGTGGTGATCCTGCAGATCCGGTTACGCCATCGCCCGACCGGATGGCATCCCGAGCGTCAGAGCCGGGCCGTCGCTGGCGGTCCTCGCTCACCGCACTGCCCCACTGACGCGTTTGCCCGATTCCTCCACAACCATCTGGAGTTCTAGTATATGGACTCGGGAGGACACCGTTAGAGCGCGATCAGACCGAGCCGGTCGAGGCGAGCCAACGCGGGAGTCGGATGGACGCCGCCGCCCTGGGTGGCGCGGATCACGCCGGCCACGACAAGGCTTGTGATCGCCGCATCGACCCGCTCGTCCGACACGTCCGTAATTGTGGTTTGCAGCTCAGTGATCGTGCAGGCGTCCGGGGGATCGAGCAGCCTCGCCACGATTGCGGACTCGGCGTCTACATCGAGAGGTGCGTCGGTAGGATCGGCAGGCATGAACGGTCACCTCCGTTCGTGTAGGGCAGCCGTCGGGATTCGCATTCTGGCGGCTGTCCGCTAGGAATCCAGCCGCCGCGAGCCTACCAGACTCACGCAGTTAGTGGGAGTCCATTCTTATGACCAGCTCAAAGCTCTCCCACATCGAGGACTACAAGACACTCGGCCGTGCGCTCGCCGAGCTTCGCCACAACGCCGGCCTCACACAGGTCCAGGCAGGCGAAAAGATCGGGGTTCGCTCCAACTTCGTCTCCGAAGTCGAGCGTGGCAACCGCGGACCGAGATGGCACACGCTGCTGATCTTCCTGGAGGTGTACGGCGTCGGGCCTCGAGAGCTGGTCGGCGCGCTCGAGCGCGCCGCGCACCTGTAGGGGCCGTATCGGACTCGAACCCGTGCAAGAGGGGCTGGAACTCCGTCGAAGGGCTCTCGCTATGGCAGTTGGCACACCTGTCGTCGTCGTCCTCACTTACGGGCTGCTGTCGGTGCTGGCTCCGGCGAAAAGGCGGAGAGGGACAGCGCGCCGCTACGGTGGCGTCTCCACCTTCTGCCGCGCCTATTCGCGGACAGGACTGATCGGAACGACTGTCAGCTGAGCGCTGGCGCCGCGCTGCGCTTCGCCCACCCCTGGCGCAGCAGATCCAGCAGCGCTTCGGGCGGCTGAGCGCCTGATGCACCGAGCTTGCGGTCGACGACGAACGTGGGCACCGCGCTGATCCCCAGCTCGCCGGCCGCTCGCTCGTCGTCGCGGACCTCCTGGGCGTAGCGCTCGCCGGCGAGCGTCTCGCGAGCCTCGTCCTCTGGGAGCCCCACCTCGACAGCTGCAGCGATCAGCGTCTCGTGGTCTGCCATCAGCTCGCCTTCGGTGAAGTACGCGCGCAACAGACGCTCCTTCATCGCATCCTGGAGCCCGTGCTCGGAAGCGAGGTGAACGAGGCGATGCGCATCGAAGGTCGAGCCGCTGCGGGCGATGTCAAAGCGGAAGCCAAGACCCTCGCCGGCCGCCACCTGCGTCAGCTGCTGCTCAGCCTCGCGTGCGCGCTCGACCGTCATGCCGTACTTCTGCGCCAGGCGCTCGGCGCGGTCGCCCACCCGCTCCCGCGGCGCGTCAGGATCGAGCTCGAAGCTACGCCAGATCACGCGCACCTCGTCGCGGTGCTCGAACTCCGCAAGCGCAGCTTCAAAGCGGCGCTTGCCGATGTAGCACCAGGGACATGCAATGTCTGACCAGATCTCGACGTCCATCGAAAGCCCTTTCGTTGATCGCGCAACCAACCCCACTATAGGAGTTCCGTCTCGACACCGGCGACCTCTATGGAACCCTGACCCTGAAGCTCCCAACCGGGATCTGGACGGTGTCTTCAGCGGCTCGCATCAGGGGGCCGTTGGCGTAGCGAAGGGTGATGTTGCCGGTGGTGATCCCAGCCCGCAGGGACGGCAAGAACAGGCCCGGTCCGACCGGCATCTGCTCGACCCTGGCGGTAAGCGTCTGCCCGGCGGCGATGTTCGGGTTCGAGGGGATCAGGCCGTCGTAGCTGTAGCTCACACCCTGGTCGAACCACTCGACCCCATAGGCCCCTCGGGGCGTTCCCGGTTCATGCCACTGCAGCACGTATTCACCGCGCAGGCTGGAGATCGCCACCCGCGAGATGAAGCGCACGAGGATCTCCAAGCGTCCTGCCCGGTCATGGACGAGACTCGCGTGAATCGGAGTGGCAAGCTGCGCTCGCGTCGGTGTGTGGTCCTCGACGTAGCCGAACGGCTCGGGCAGCTCAGGAGCGCACGCCGTCGGGCCGTATATCCAACGCTCCGCCGTCAGCAGATGACAGCTCGCTCCGTTCCGATAGTGGATCGCGGTGATCGGGCTGTACACCGGCACGACGTCGGCGTCCGCGAGCCCAGCCCGTTCCAGACGCCCGTCGGCGCCGCTGAAGCGATGAGTCGTTCCCGGGGTGACGATCAGGTAGGCGCCGTCCGGCCCAACGGTCGCAACCGTGTGGCTCTGCCCACCGGCCGCGTAGGTGACGCTCCTCGCGTCCGGGCCGAGCAGCCCGTAGAACAGGTTTCGCTCATCCGCGAGGGGGCACGTGCGCGGCACCGGGCCGCGCGATGGCGAATATCTGCCGGGGGCGCGGCAGTGCACGCCCTGCGCCGCGCTGGCGGGCTGGCTCTTCTGCGTGATGCTGTCGAAGATCCGCCCGCGACCATCCACCAGTGAGCAGTTAAGGCGTTGGATATTCGCGCTCGCAGGAAGCTCGTGCGCGCGCCCGTCGTTATCGAAGGCGCCGTCCTGACCGAGCGCGACCAGCTCGCCGTCGAGCAGTCGACCGACCTGGATGCACCCTGCGCCACGCGTCGTGCTGAGCACTCGCATCCCCCACGGTGGCCCGCCGCGCGGATCCGCCACCGAGACCGGCAAGACGTGAACGCTGCCCGGAACGATCCCACCAAGTCCCGCCTGGGGGTTGGCGAACACCGGCACCGACGCAACCGGCGTGCCGAAGGAGATGAGCCCACTGGCGAGCGCCACCGCTGCTCCGCCGAGCACAACCAGCAGCACCACCGGCAGCGCCCGCCAGCGCGATCCACGCAGGCCAGACCAGCGCCGGTGCGCGTTCAGCCGCGCGCGACCCGACGCGCCGATCCAGCCGGCTCGACTTCCAGCGCCGTCAGCGAGCGCTTCCTCCTGGCGTGCGGCTCGAACGAGGATCCGCTGTAGCTCCGGGACTCTCATGATGTTCCCTCCAGTCGTTGGCGGAGCGCTCGCAACCCCCGACTGACGCGTTGGCGCGCAACGCCGGGCGAGCAGCGCAGCGCGAGCGCAAGATCCTCATAGCCCGTCTCGGCGAGGATCCGCCCCGAGACCGCGCGACGCTGATCTGCCGGGAGATCCTCCAGAGCCGCAAGCGCCTCGCCGCCGCTCAGCGCATCGATCCTGGCGATCGCCGCGTCATCCAGGACCAGCCGCTCGCATCCCAGCTGGCGGCGAACGCGGTCCTGGACGCGCCCGCGAGCACGGCTCTCAGACAGGACGTGACGCGCGATCCCACACAGCCAGCCGCGCGGCTCCCCCCGCGCCCGATCGAAGGACCGACGACCAGCCAGCGCTCGCGCGAACGTCTCAGCCGCCAGATCAGCCGCCAGCTCGCCGCCCGCCCCCCAGCGCACGAACAGCGAGAAGACGAATTCCTCGTGTCGCTCGTAGAAGACCCCGAACGCCTCAGCATCCCCGGCAAGCAGGTCGGCGTCTCGAGCGCGCCCGGCGACGGCATCCATTACCTATCTCTTGCGAACACGGCCCAATCTGTGACCGAGCTCCTGCGGCAGCCCCGCGGCGGATCCCAGCAACACGTCTTGCGGCCGCTGGCGCCAAGCCAGCGCCGATCAGCCTCAGCGACGAGTCAGCACGACGACCGGGATCTCCCGGTCGGTGCGGGTCTGATACTCGTCGTAGGCAGGCCAGACCTCGCTCATCAGCCGCCACAGACGCGCGCGCTCCTCACCCTCGGCTGTGCTCGCCACTACCGGCACCGTCTCTTTGAGCACCTCGATCGTCGCCTCTGGGTTGGCCTTGAGGTTCTCGTACCAGCTCGGGTGCGCCGGCGCCCCACCCTTCGAGGCCACAACGATCCAGCGCTCGCCGTCGGTGCGATGGATCAGCGGCGTCGTGCGGGGCTCGCCCGACGTGCGCCCCTTCGTCGTCAGCAGCAGGATCGTCGTTCCCCGCCAGTGATAGCCGCGCTCGCCCGCCGTCTCGCGGTAGACGCGGACATGCTCATCGCCGAACAGCTCGTTGTCGGAGTCGGCCATCGAGTGCGAGTTTAGCGCCGGCAGGCAGCGCACCGGGAGGCCCGTGCTGCTACTGATCTACCCGTGCAGCGAGACGTCGACTGGCTGATCGCCCCGGACAGCTTCAAGGGCACCTTCACCGCGCGCGAAGTGGCGCTCGCGATCGCCGGCGGGATCGGCGACGCCAACCTCGATGACACGCTCGATGTCTGCCCGGTCGCGGACGGCGGCGAAGGCACGCTCGAGATCGTCGTCGAGGATGCGGGCGGCTGGAGCGTCGAGCAGCAGGTCAGCGACCCGCTCGGCCGGCCGGTCACCGCCAGGCTCGGCTGGGTTCAGCAGGGCTCGCTCGCGCTCGTCGAGCTCGCAAGCGCGTCGGGGTACCGTCTCGTGGCGCCCGACGAGCGCGATGCCGAGGCCGCCTCCACGTTCGGCACCGGCGAGCTGATCTCCGCCGCCGTCGCTGCGGGAGCACGCCGTGTGGCCGTCGCCGCGGGCGGCTCGGCAAGCACCGACGGTGGCGCCGGTGCGATCGCGGCGATCGAGTCTGCCGGCGGGTTGCGCGGCGCACAGCTGACGGTGCTCGCCGACGTGAGCACGCCGTTCGAGCTCGCAGCAACGGTGTTCGGCCCCCAGAAGGGCGCTGATGCCGATGCTGTACAGCGCCTCACCGCGCGCCTGCACGAGCAGGCTGCCGCACTGCCGCGCGATCCCCGCGGCGTGCCGATGAGCGGCGCCGCCGGCGGCCTGGCCGGCGGGCTGTGGGCGCGCTACGGCGCGAGCATCGTTCCCGGCGCCGCCTGGGTGCTCGACGCGATCGGCTTCGACGCACGCCTACAGAGAGCCGGCGCGGTGATCACCGGCGAGGGGCGTCTGGATGCTCAGACGCTCGAAGGCAAGGCGATCAGCGAGATCGCGCGCCGCTGCGCGCGCCAGGGCGTGGCGCTGCACGCGCTCGTGGGCTCGATCGCGATCGACGCCGGCGAGACAGAGCAGCTTGCGCTCGCCTCGCTGCACCAGGCAAGCGACCTGGCCCAGCTTCGGGACGCCGGGCGAGCCCTCGCAGCGACGGCGGCCATCTCGGCATGAGCGCACGCGAGCAGCCCGAGGCGGCGCCAGCCAACAGAGCGCAGCGCGCCGGCTCCTTCGCGCGTGTGGCCGGCGAGTATCAGCGCGGGCGCCCGGGCTACCCGCGCGAGGCGATCGACTGGCTGCTCGGGACCGAGCCGCTGGATGTGCTCGACCTTGGCGCCGGTACGGGAAAGCTCACAGGCGCGCTGCTGGACGCCGGCCACAGGGTGCTCGCCGTCGAGCCGCTCGCGGAGATGCGGGCGATCCTCAGCTCAACGCTTCCGGCGGCCCAAGCACTCGATGGCACTGCCGAGTCGCTGCCGCTCCCCGACGCGAGCGTTGACGCGGTCACCGTCGGCTCCGCGTTTCACTGGTTCGACGAGCGCGTCGCGCGCGCCGAGATCGCCCGGGTCCTGCGAGCGCCCGGCGTGCTCGGGCTGCTCGGCAACGCCTTCGACACCTCACCTGCGTGGGTCGCGCGCGTGCGCGAGATCCTCGGCCCGCCCGCGATCCAGCGTCCCGGCCACTGGCCTTCGGTGGAGGATCTGCGCGAGGACTACGCGGAGGTGGAGGATCGCGAGTTCCCTCATGAGCAGCTGGTCGATCGCGCGAGCCTGCGCGACCTTGCGAGCTCGCGCAGCAGCCTCGCGATCATGTCCGCGTCCGAGCGCGAGCAGGTGCTCGTCGGGCTCGATCAGCTTTGGCAGCAGGAGCCGGAGCTGATCGGGCGTACTGAGGTGCTGCTGCCGTGGCAGACGCGCGTGCGACGCTGTAGGGGCCTTCAGTTGAGCAGCGAGCACACAGGCGTTCATCCTGGACGTCTGCATCGACCATGATCCACCTGACAACCGCGTTCCTGCCGAGCCCGTCGCGCAATGGCTTCTCTCTGGGGCCGCTGTTCGTACATGCCTACGGGCTGGCCTATGTCGTCGCAGTGTTCGCCGCGGTGACGATCACCGCGCGACGCTGGCAGGCGGTCGGCGGCAATCGCGAGCTCGTCTACGACGTCGCACTGTGGGGCTTTCCCGCCGGCGTGATCGGCGGGCGCCTGTACTTCCTGGCCACCAGCTGGAACGAAGTGCCACCACACTGGTGGGGGCCGTTCGCGATCTGGAAGGGCGGCCTGGGCATCTGGGGCGGCATCGCCCTGGGCACGCTCGCCGGCATCTGGGTGCTGCGACGCCGCGGCGCCAACGTCGCGCTGTTCATGGACGCCGCCGCACCCGCGCTGCTCGTCGCACAGGCGATCGGGCGCATCGGCAACTACTTCAACCAAGAGCTCTTCGGCGGCCCCAGCACGCTCCCGTGGGCGCTCGAGATCTCGCCCGCGCACCGTCCCGCCGGCTACGCGCAGTTCGCCACCTTCCAGCCGACGTTCCTGTACGAGCTGATCTGGAACCTGCTGCTCGCGGGCGCGCTCGTGTGGCTCGGGCGGCGGCGCAGCATCAGGCCTCCAGGGCTGTTCGCGCTGTACGTCGCCGGCTACTCGTTCGCGCGCATCGGCGAGGAGCTGCTGCGCGTCGATCCCGCCCACCACATCTTCGGGCTGCGCTTGAACTTCTATGTCGCCACCCTGCTCTGCCTCGCCGGGCTCGCATGGTTCGTGCGCATCCAGCGCGTCGCAAAGGACGCCCCGCCCGCGCCGCCCCCGCCGCAGGACCCAGCGCAACCGCACCAGAGCCCGGTCGCGGCGGTCGGCAGGCGCGAGCGCGCCGCTCCGCCTCAGTAGCCTGCGGGCTGATGGCTGACACGGGCACGATCGCCTCACTTGCGACCGCTGGGGGCACGCTGGTGCTGGCGATCGCGACCTTCTCATCGACGCGCTCGGCCAATCGTGCGGCGCGGATCTCCGAGCAGGCGCTGAAGGTCGGCCTGCGACCTGTGCTGTTCAACGCGCGCCCGCAGGATCCCCCGCAGAAGGTCGGGTTCATCGATGACCACTGGATGGTGCTGCGCGAGGGACTCGCCGCGGTGCAGGAGTACGAGGGCAGCCTGTATCTGGCGATACCGCTTCGCAACGTCGCCTCGGGGATCGCGGTGCTGGACGGGTGGTACCTGTGGCCACGGCGCGCGACCACTGAGCCGCCGCCGCTGATCTCCACGGGGAACGGGAGCTTTCGCCGCCTCAGCCGCGACCTGTATGTGCCTGCCGGGGACGTCAGCTTCTGGCAGGCGGCGGTGCGTGAGCACGACGATCCGCTGTACGCGCCGCTGCTGGAGGCGATCAAGACGCGAACCCCGATCAGCATCGACATCCTCTACGGCGACCACGAGGGCGGCCAGCGCACGATCACCCGCTTCTACATGTCGCCCCGCTCCAACACCGACGAGGACCCCTGGCTGTGGCTCTGCTCGACCTCGCGGCACTGGAACCTCGACCGCGCCGACCCGCGCTGACGCGGGCTATGTGTGGTTGTAGCCAAGCAGCGCGAAGCTTTCGAGCGCGCTGTCGACCTTCGTCTCGGCCCGGTTGACCCGGCGTTCGGCTTCCGGGTAGGCGGCTGGGTAGTCCCCGACGCCCGCCAGCGCGCTGTACGCGTCGCGCGCCGACACCAGCGAGCCGGCGAGCGCCACCTGCGCGCCGCTCGCCGGTTGCGGCGGTTCGAGCGCCGCAACCGCGGCGGCCGCCGTCGCGAAGCGGTGCTCAAGCTTCGTCGCAATCGTGGCGATGTCTGTTGGCTGCAGGCGCATCTCACGTCGCAGCTTCACGCGTTCTGCCTCCAACTGGCTGACCAGCGTGTTCAGCTGCGTGGCGTAGGCGGCGTTGGGGCTCAGTTCGTCGGGTGTCTGCTGGCCCACCAGGGAGACCTTCGCGACGATCTGCCCGCACTGCTGCAGGTAGCTGGAGTATCCGCTGGCGGCGTAGCAGACGAGCGCCGTCGGGCTCGCGCCCACCGTCGGGATCACGTACACATCGAGTGTGCGGTCATAGCCGTTCAGTCCGCTGTAGCTGTAGGCCTGCAGGTTGGTGAGGTTCAGGACTTCGGTGTGGGGAATCCCATGCACGAGGGCCAGGAACGAGGAGGGCAGCGGACTCGAGGCGCCGGCGGGAAGCTGGCCGCTGAGCAGGCCTGCGTGATTGGCGTTCCCTGCTGGCGCGAGCAGCAGCGGATGGACGATCGCGAGACCCGGGATGCTCGGGGCCGGCGTCGCCGGACGCCAACCGGCCGGGTATTCGAGTAGGACGCTCGGCCCCGACGCGATCTGCGTCTCGGGCACCGGCACGCTGGAAGACGCGCTCACCGGCGGCGCCGAGGATCGGTGGCTGCCTACCAGGTACCCCGCTATTGCCACCACCGCGATGACCGGGATGACGACCGGCGGCAGAATCCGGCGCGCGCCTTCCATCGCTCAGCCCGAGCTGTCAAACGAGGTGCTGCCGCTCGTTTCGGTCTTCGCGGCCCCGCCGGAGCCGTGCGAGCTGCTGCCGCCGCTCGCCGGAGCGCTGCCAACCGCGGAAGACGGCTGCTTCGGGCTCGCGTGCGTCGCCGGAGCACTCGGTGTCGCCTGGGCTTCGGTGGGCGCGCTCGAGACGATCGGCGTGGATGGCGTGACGACGGCCCGTATGACACGGACGCTCGCCGGAGACCGCGCGGCGGTGCGGTTGACTACGGGAGCCGGCGCGACGAGGGTTGGAACGCTGCTCAGCCGAAGCGGGATCGCGGGGCCGGCGGCGCTGGCCGGCAGGCTCGGAGCAATCCGTTCGCCCGTCGCGACCGGCGAACGCTGCGAGCGTCCGAGCGCGAAGGCCCCCGCGAACACCGCCGCGCACAGCAACGTTGAGAGAGCGATCGTGCGCACGAGCATGCCCATTGGCCCTCTACCCACATCCAGCGGCCCCGAGACGCGCAGCGTGTTCATGACGGGCACTGGATCGGCGTCGTGCCGGCCGGGTTCAGGCACAGATCCTGGCGCGAGGGCAGCCTGCCGTGGTGGATCACGAAGCGCGTGAACTTGCCGATCTCGCCGTGGTATGAGACGAGGATCTCGAGCACGGCGCCGGCGTGCAGGGGACGCTCGAAGCGCTTCAGCGTGACCAGCACCGTGCCCGGTTTGCTCTTGGCGCGCGTGGCCACCACCACGGTCTCGGACTTCGTCGGACAGCCGACGCCACGGCATTTGACCCTCACCGTTGCTCCCGCCGGGGCCTGCACGGTCAACAGGCTGATCCTCGCACCCGCGGCGTTGTAGGAGCCCGCCATCCGCACGATCGGGAACGGTTGGATCAACACCGGTGCCGAGTTAGTCACCGCGATCGTCTCAGCCACCGTGCTCGTGAGCCCGCTCGCATCGCTCACCTGGAGCTGCACGCTGTGCGAGCCCGCCATGGCGAACGAGGTGGTCAGCGTAGATTCGCCCTGGGCGAAGGCGCCGTTGCCGGCCTGCGCCCAGGCAAAGCCCGTGATCGGGCTGCTCGGGTCGGTCGAGGTCGAGATCAGGGTGACCGGTTCGCCGGGATGTGGCGCTGAGGGGATCCAGCGAAACGATGCGGTCGGAGCCTGAGGGGTGACGCCGGCGGAGGGCGCTGTGAATGTGAACGTGACGGCGTTGCTGTAGCCGACGTTGCCCACGTCATCGCCCTGTTCGGCCTGGGCGGTGTAGGTCCCGGGGCTGAGCCCGCCGAAGGTCGCAGACCAGCTCCCGTCCGCCGCGGCCGCCGTGGCGATGGTCTGAAGCGGCGCACCGGCGACCGCCGGGCCCGCGTAGAGATGAACCATGATCGTCGGCAGATCGCCTTCTTCGGTGCCAGCCGATCCTTCGATCGCCTGCGAGGGGATGAAGGTCGTGCTCGAGTTGGCCGGAGCGGTGATGACCGGCTGCGGCGAGTTCGTATCGACGGTGAAGGTTGCTTCCACGAGATATTTCACGCCCGAATCCACCTGTTCGGCCTGCACGATGTAGGTCCCGTCTTCGAGCCTGGGCACAGGGCCCACCGCCCACGCACCCGCGCCGTTGAGCTTGCCTTCAAGCTTCACCAACGGGGTGCCTGATGCTACGACGCCTTCGTAGATGCTGAGGATCACCGATTCGCCGTCGCCACTGACCGTACCCGCGGTTCCGTCGAAGCTCGGCGTCGGACCGGTGAAGAGGCCCGACGCTCGCTGCACGAATCGCGAGGTGTCGAGCGTCACCACGGTGGCGATCGTGAACGTCACGGGAGGTTTGCTCTTGCCGACGTTGCCGGCGTCGTCGGACTGTTCGGCGATCGCCGTGTATTCCCCATTGGGGAGCGCGGGGCCATCTACGCCGGTCGTCCAATGATGGTCGGCTTCAGGCTTGACTTCAACCTTGGTGTAGAGGCTATCCGACACCGAGCTGCCGCTATAGATCTTCAACGTGATCAACGGATCGTCTCCGGGTTCGTCGCCGGCGCTGCCGCTGAACGTGGGCCTCGAGCCGTTGAGCTCGACGTGGCTCTCCGGCGAGGTCAACGAGACGGCCGGCGGGGTCGTGTCGACGCTGAACGTGACCGCTTTGCCGAAGCCGACGTTACCCGCTTCGTCGCTCTGCGACGCCTGGGCGGTGTACTCGCCTTCGGTGAGATGCGCAGCTTTGTAGGACCAGGTGCCACCGGCCCCCGAGACGGCCTGCGCCACCACGACTTTGCCACCCACCGACGCGCCCGCGTAGATCGTGATGGTGACGCTCGGCTCATCGCCCAACGAGACCCCGGCCGCTCCGCTGAGCACAGGTTCTTCGTCGTTCGTGGGCGTTGGCACTGCCTCGATCGACACCGCCGGCGGCGTCGTGTCGACCCTGAACGTGACCGCTGCACTCGTTCCCACGTTGCCGGCTTCATCGGTCTGGAACGCCTGCGCGGTGTACGTGCCGTCGGCGAGACGCGCGACCTTGTAGGACCATTTCCCGCCGCTCGCCGTGACGCTCTTTGATTCCACCACGCTTCCGGCCGTCGAGTCGCCTGCATAGATCGTCACGGTGACGCTCGCGTGATCGCCGGGTTCGACGCCTGCGTCGCCGATGAGGGTCGGTTCCGTGTCTTTACTCGGCGTCGGCGGCTGCTCGATCGACACCGCCGGCGGCGTCGTGTCGACCCTGAACGTGACCGCTGCACTCGTTCCCACGTTGCCGGCTTCATCGCTCTGCGACGCCTGCGCCGTATAGGTGCCGTCGGCGAGATGCGCCGACTTGTAGGACCACGCACCGCTGTTCACCGCGACAGCTTCGGAGAGCAGCACCTTCCCGGAGACCGAAGCGCCTTCGTAGATCGTGACGGTGACTCTCGGCTCATCGCCGAGCGTCACTCCCCCAGTCCCGCTGAGTAGCGGTTCGGCGTCGTTCGTGGGGGTGGGCACGGCGTCGATCGAGACCACTGGCGGCGTCGTGTCGACCCTGAACGTGACCGCTGCACTCGTGCCGACATTGCCGGCTTCATCGCTCTGCGTGGCCTGCGCCGTGTACGTCCCGTCGGCAAGGTGCGCCGACTTGTACGACCATGCATCGCCGCTCGCCATCACGCCCTTCGACACCAGCACCTTGCCCGACACGGAGCTGCCTTCGTGGATCTTGACGGTGACCGTCGGCTCATCGCCGAGGGCGACGCCCGCGGCGCCGGCGAGCGTCGGTTCGGTGTCTTTGGCCGGGGTCGGAACCGGGTCGATCGTCACCGCGGGCGGCGTCGTGTCGACCCTGAAGGTGACCGCCGCGCTCGTGCCGACATTGCCGGCTTCATCGCTCTGCGTCGCCTGCGCCGTGTACGTGCCGTCGGCGAGGTCTGGTGTCTGGTAGGACCAAACGCCGGTGCCCGCCGGCACTTCGGCTGATGCGATCACGTTGCCGCCGACGATGGCGCCTTCGTAGATCGTCACCGACACCGTCGGCTCATCCCCTACCGCAAGCCCCGCGTCGCCGGTGAGCGTCGGGGTCGTTTCTTTCGTCGGCGAGGCGACCGCGCTGATCGTCACGTCCGGCGGCGTCGTGTCGATCGTGAACGTGACCGCGTTGCTCTTGCCCGTTTCCAACTCGCTGTTGGTCTGTTCGACCTGCGCGGTGTACTGCCCCTGTGCAAGCGGCACGGCCGGGACGATTTCCCAGGTGCCTTCTTCGGCGCTGACTTCGGTGGGCGCGAGCAGCGTCTGCTCCTGCACGGGCGTACCCCCTACGCTCGTCCCCGCGTAGATCACGAGCGTGACCGGGTCCAGCGGGTCAGTGGTGGTGCCGCTGAACGACGGCGTCTGCTCGTTGGTGGAGATGCCTGTGGTCGGATGCGCCATCACCAGCGCCGGTTCGGCGGCCACAGCCACTCCGGAGTAGCCGAGGACCAGCACGGCGAGTATCACCAGCACGAGCGCGCAAGCTCGTGCGAGGTTCCTTCGGGCCGTCATCGAAGTGCTGCTCCTAACTATGTCGTCTCCCGTACGCTCACGCTCAGCACCCCGGGGCAGCCTCCGCACGCGCGGCCGGAGATTCCGCCGCTGCGCATGATACGGAGGTTTGACGAGGATTTGGAAGATCAACGTCCCCGCGCCAGCCGCGGGGACCGCTACGGGTCAGGCATGGGGCCTAACCCTAGCTCGCGCCTATTCTTCGTGACCCGTGAATTCGATCACCTGCTGGAAGGTCGAGCGGTTGAGCTAGCCGTGCTTCAGCCCGCTCAGGAAGTAGGCGACCGCGCGGTTGAACAGGTCGGCGCGCTCCCACTGCAGGAAGTGCCCGGCACGCTGCACGACGAACGGCCCGATCAGCTCCGTGAACGCGACTTCGCACATCTGGGGAAACTCTCGCCAGATGACGTGGTCATCGGCCCCGTAGAGCGCGAGCGTCGGCACGTCTGAGACCTCGAAGAAGCGCGGTGGCTCCGAAGATGGCCGGGTGCCGAGCGCGCTCTCGTAGTTGCCCCAGCCAGCGCGCAGGCGCTCGGGGTCGGCGAACGGCTCGGTCATGAACTCGACCTGCTCGCGTGAGAACGCGCCGGGCGTGGCCCAGAAGCGGTGCCCGTAGAACTCGCCCACGTAGCGACGACGACGCCCGGGCGTGTCGAGCTCGGCCGCCAGCAAGTCCGCTTCTCGGCCTTGGCGCACGAAGTAGTCGGCTGCCATGCGCAGCTCGCGCGACGGGCCCGTGGCGATCCCGGCGTCCTCATAGGCCTTGCCCAGCAGCGGCAGCACGCTGTTGAACAGCACCTGGCGCTCGATGAAGCCGGTGAAGCGCAGCCCCAGATCCTGGACCACGCCGCCACCCAGGTCACCGCCGGCGGCGGCGCAGCGCTCGTGACCGAGCACGTCACACACCAGCGCGTGCATGTCGTGCGCGTGGGCAGCGAGGTCGTAGAAGCCGTCGGGAGCCAGGCCGGAGTCGCCGTATCCGCGCAGATCCGGAACGATCACCTCGAAGCCCGCCTGCGCGAGCGGCGCGATGTTGCGCCACCAGATGCGCTTCGTCTCAGGCCAGCCGTGCAGCAACAACAGCGGGTAGCCGCCCACGCCCGCTCGCACGAACGCGATCTCCACGCCAGGACGCACCTCGGCGCGCTCGAGCTCGAACGCGGCGCCACGCAGCTCCTCCGACATCGTCGCGCAACATACACCGGCCGATGTCCGAGGGCGGCTGTCGCGTGTCCCTGCCAGGGCCGGCGGGCTTCTAGATCTCGAGGAAGCGCAGCACCACGCGCCCGAGCACGATCACATCGCCGCCCTGCAAATCGGCCTGCTGCACGCGCCGGCCGTTGACGAACGTGCCGTTGGCGCTGCGGTCATCGAGGATGCGCGCGCCTGTCGGGCGCGGCACGAGGATCGCGTGGCGACGCGAGACCGAGGCGTCGTCGAGGCGCAGCCCGGCCGACAGGCCGCGCCCGATGTGCATGACCTCGGCGGAAAGCGGGATCAGCAGCGTGCGCTCGGGCCCCTGGATCTCGATGTAGCGACCTGGATCCACGGGACCGGCAGGGTCAACGGGAACCGCCTGGTGGCGAACGCGCTGGTCCAGGCACGACGTCGCGTCGAAGCGCTCGGTGATGCCATCGGCGGCTGGGCGGGTGAGTGTTTGTGCGCTCATACCAACAGCTAAGCGCAGACTTTTCACGGGGACCTCAATCCTCGTGAAGATTTTAAGAAATAAAGCGCGTGAGAAGCGTCGAAGACGGCCGCTGAAGCCGGCGCGCTAGGCGACTGTCGCGGTCCGCGAGCCGCCACCGGCGGCTCCGGCGCCACCCGTGGGTCCGCCTTGGCCCCCGCGTCCTTCGGCCTTGCGCCGCGCCATCCGCTTCGAGCTGTACCAGCCCCAACCGCCGACCGCGAGAACCGGGACGACGTACATCATCGAGATGTACCAGTGCATGAGGCAGGCCAGCGGCGCCATCGCCACGAAATCTATCACGGCCTCACCACGCCTCCTCAGCCGAGCCGCCCAGGCCGGCCGTCCCGGAGCCACTGCCCGAAAACGCTGTTCGAGCCCGGCGGCGACGAACGACCACGACGAACGCGAGACCCGCGATCACGATCACGATGCCCAGGATGATCACCGCCAGCGGCGCCTTGGAGCTCTCCGGCGTCCAGAACAGCTGCCCGTCGATCGCGCCTTTGGCGGTGCCGACCGTGATCGGCACCTGCCAGTTGAAGATCAGCGCGCGTTTGCTGTCGTGCTTGACCCGCGCGGGTGGCACCGGCGACATCCAGTGGATGCGATGGTCGTGCCATTCGAACTGGCCGGTGCGATCCACCACTTCCCACTTCGGCGGCGCGCTCGAGCTGGCGATCGGCGGGACGACGACCTGCGCGTAGAAGTTCGTGTTGAGGTAGGTCGCCGGCGCGCGCACGTTCTGCTCGGCGGTGCCGTTGGCGAGCACCCGTGCATACGGTTCGCCTTCGTAGCCGTAGATCGTGACGGTCTTGCCGGTGTGGTTGCGCAGCAGCAGACGGTCGGCGAACTCGAGCACTTCGATGCTGAGGCCGGGCACGCTCGGGCTGACCGCGGTGATGTTGGAGCGGTACTCATAGCTCGAGCCCTGGTCGTTGATCGGGTTCGAGGACTCGGTCGAAGTCTTCGGCGCCGTCGCCCACGCCGGGCCCGCGATGCCCCCGCAGACCGCCAGCATCAGGCAGACGGCGCTCAGCAGCTCGAGCAGCGCACGACGGACCATCGCCTGCGAACCGTAGCGCAGGCGCGGTGGCCTCATGTCCCCACCGCCGAGAGCAGCCACAGCCCGAAGCTCGTGAACGCGACCATCACCGCGAGCATCCAGTACTGGCTGCGCACCGCCTCTTCGGGGTCCTTGTAGAGCACCAGCGCACGGTCGTGAGCCAGCGCCAGCCCACCGACGTGGCCGCTCACCAAAGCTGCGACCTGCACGTACCAGATCGCGGCGTAGGAGCTCAGGTGGTAGTCGATCTGGAAACCGGCGGTCCCGAAGATGTTGGCGCCGTTGCCGAGCGGGTCCGAGGCGAGGTAGACCATTGCCTGGCTCTGCCACAGAAGCAGCGAGAAGTAGTGCGCGAGCACGTAGGCGAAGGCGATCGGCACGAGCGAGTGCACGAACGTGCGCGTCAGCGTGCTGCGGTCGTAGCGCTCGCTGACCCTGCTCACGCCGAGGATCCCCACGCGATAGACGGCGCTGATCAGCAGGATGCAGAACACCAGCCCGACCGAGTAGGCGAGCTCAAGCGCGGGCGTGGGGTTGAAGCCAAGGCCTTCGAACAGGCTCTGCAGGCTCGGCTCGTTGTTGCGCCAGATGCCTCCGTTTGAGAAGCCGTCGAACGTGGTGGTGCCGATCTGGGTGCAGATGAAAGCGACCGTGCCCGAGCGGATCTCGAGGTCGGTGACGCCGCTGAGCGGTCGGCGCAGGTAGACGACGCCGTCGGGGCGGCGCACGAGCGCGGAGAGCTTTGAGAGCAGGTTGAAGTAAACGCCGAAGCCGTCCGCCTGCGAGCTCCACTCCTCGATGCCGAACAGCGCCATGCCGACGAGCATCGCCAGGAAGTAGGCCAGCGACAGCGCCGCCAGGATCGACGGCCGGTCTTTTTCGATGTAGATCAGCTCGAGCCACGCAAAGCCCACGATCCCGGCGCTCGCCGGCCACAGGCCGAGCCAGCGGGGATAGCGAAGCGGCGCGCGGGCCGGCCGGCCGCCTCGGAGCAGACGCACGAGCGCCGCGCATACGCGCGCGCACGTGCGCCACGGGCTGAGCGCGCGGAACAGGTCCCCGAACAGCACGCTCGCGACCGGCGTGCCGACCCAGAAGACGACGTAGATGAACGTCACCGAGAAGTTCGCCTGCGTGACCTGCGCGCCGTCGAAGCCGCTGTAGATAACCAGCGCGAATACGGCGATGCCGAACAGCCCCGCCAGCCATTCGAGCACCCGTGGCAGGCGGAACAGCCGGCGCAACCGCGGGTGCTGCAGCTGCGGGCGCGTCCACATCGTCGAGAGCGCCACGAACGAGACCACCAGCACGATCGCCGCCGTCCAACTGAACAGCCACACGGGGATCGGCAGGTCCGCCTTGCCCACGATCCCGTGAGCCTGCGCGCTCGCGGGAAGCGCGAGCGCGACGAGGCCGAGCCCGCCGATCAGTTGCGCCAGCATGCGACGGGACGGGGCTCTCATGCGAGAGGCAGTCTAGGCAACCACGTGCTTCGGCCTCGCCGATCGCGGCGCGCTCGCGTACGCTGCCAGTTCATGCTGAGCGCTCCGCTCGCCGTCTCCACAGACACCTCCGCCGCCTTCCAGCTAGGGCCGCTGGCCATCCTCGGCCTGCTCTACGCCCGGCGCGCGCACACACTTGCGAAGGATGGGCGCCCGGTGGCGGGCTGGCGCCAGGCATGCTTCTACGGCGGCTTCGTCGTGATCGCCGCCGCGCTGACCTCGTTGGGAGCTGCCAGTCGGGAGCTGCTGTGGGTGCACATGATCGAGCACCTGCTGCTGGGCGACGTCGCCGCGCTGCTGATTGTCCTCGGCCTCACTGGGCCGCTGCTCGCACCGCTGCTGCGGATCAAGCTGTTCGAGCGCCTGCGCGCGCTGTCGCACCCCGCGATCGCCTTCCCGCTGTGGGCGATCGACCTGTACAGCTGGCAGCTGCCCAGCTTCTACCAGGCAGGGCTCCGACACGCCGGCATCGATGTGCTCGAGCACGCGATGCTCCTGGGCTTCGGGATCAACATGTGGATGTGCCTGTTCGGCCCGCTGCCCACCCCCAGCTGGTTCGGGAACCGTGGCAGGCTGAACTACATCGTTGCCGTGCGCGTGGCCGGCACCGTGCTCGGCAACATCTTCTTGTGGTCGAGCACGATCTTCTACCCCTACTACCTGACAGGCGAGGCGCGCTTTCACATCTCGCCGCTGGCCGATCAGAACATCGCGGGCGCGATCATGACGGTCGAGGAGTCGATCCTCACGCTCGGGCTGTTCTGCTGGCTGTTCCTGCGGGTTGCGCGCGAGAGCCAGGAGCGCCAGGAGCTGCTCGACTTCGCCAGCGCACGCGGGCTGGCGCTCAGCGAAGCGCGCGCCGCGCGAGCGGTGTCAGCGGGCCGCGGCGCTGAGCTGCGCCGGCGCCTGGAGAGACGCCCGCAGGATGACGAGCGGATGCAGGCGCACTCCGGCGTCAGCGAGCGCGGCTAGTTCATCTACCCTGGGGGCATGTGCGCGGGTTGCGCGATGGCTGCCGCCTCAGCAGCGAGCGGCTTTCGGACATGGATGCAGAGCCAGAACATCCCCTGGCTCACGCCCCGGCGCATGCGCCGCCTGACGATCGGCGCGATGTGCGCAGCCGGCGTCGTCTCGACGATCGGCTTCAGCGGCTCGACGCCGCCCGCCACCGCCCACACCAGCCGCGTCAGCGCGCCGGCGGCCCACCACATCTCGGCGCGCTAGCTGCCGCCGGCTACCGCGGGAAGGATCGTCAGCTCCGCGCCATCGAGCACGGGCGTCGCGAGCCCGTCGAGGAAGCGGATGTCTTCGCCTGCGAGATACACGTTCACGAACCGCCGCAGCGAACCGTCGTCGTCGGCGATGCGCACGCGCAGCTCCTCGTGAAGCTTGAACAGGCCGTCGAGCACCTCCTGCACGGTCCCGCCGTCGACCTGTGCCTCGGACTCGCCGCCCGCCGCCGCCCGCAGCTGCGCGGGGATTTTCACGACGACGCTCATCAGACCGTCACTCCCTGGCTGACACCGGCCTCGAACGCCCGCACGGTGGGCGCGATCGTCTGGGTCTCGAACGTGCCGCGCACCGCATCCAGCGTCTTCAGGCCCTCGCCCGTGATCACCAGCACGACACGCTCGTCGGAGTCGATGTCGCCGCGTGCCGCCAGCTTTGCCAGCACCGCGGTCGTGACGCCGCCGGCGGTCTCGGTGAAGACCCCGGTCGTCTCGGCCAACAGCTTGATGCCCGCGCGAATCTCATCGTCGCTGACGGCATCGATCGAGCCGCCGGTGCGCCGTGCGAGATCGAGCGCGTAGGGGCCGTCCGCGGGATTGCCGATCGCAAGCGACTTCGCGATCGTGTGCGGCTTCACCGGCCGGCAGACCTCGTGCCCGTCGGCGAACGCGCTCGCGACCGGCGAGCAGCCCTCGGCCTGGGCGCCGTTCATGCGCGGCAGCGGGCGGTCGGGGCTCTCGATGAGCCCGAGCTCGGTCCATTCCTCAAAGCCTCTGGCGATTTTCGTGAACAGCGAACCGGATGCAATCGGCACGATGCAGCGGTCGGGCAGCTCCCAGCCGAGCTGCTCGGCGATCTCGAATGCCAGCGTCTTCGATCCCTCGGCGTAGTAAGGGCGCAGGTTGATGTTCACGAACGCCCAGTCGCGCTCCGCGCACAGCTCGGTGCACAGGCGGTTGACGTCGTCGTAGTTGCCTTCCACGCCCACGAGGTTCGTGCCGTAGACGCCCGTCGCGAGGATCTTCTGCTCCTCGAGGTCAGCCGGGATGAACACGTAGGACTCGAGGCCCAGCGCCGCACCGTGAGCCGCGACGGAGTTGGCGAGGTTGCCGGTGGAGGCGCAGGCGATCGTCTCGAAGCCCAGCTCGCGCGCCCGCGTGACCGCCACCGAGACGACGCGATCCTTGAACGAGTGGGTCGGGTTGGCCGCGTCGTTCTTGACCCAAACCTCGCGCAGGCCCAGCCGCTCGGCCAGCCTGTCGGCGCGAATCAGCGGCGTGCAGCCGGCCGGCAGGCCTACACGCGATGCCAGCCTGCCGGACGGGCCGGGAGGCCCACCCGCGAGCGGCAGGAAGTCGGCGTAGCGCCAGATGTTCTGCGGACCGCCCTGGATGCGGCGGCGCAGCTCGCCGACATCGCCGTCGCTGACCAGACGGGTGTGGTCGTAGGCGACCTCCAGCGGCCCGAAGCAGCGCTCGCAAACGTACAGCGCCTCCAGCGGATACTCGGCCTTGCACTCCTTGCACTGCAGATGACTGACAGCCATTGGGGCTCCTTCGCGTTAACCTTCGCCTTGTCACGTGTGGCGAAGAGCGCGAAGCCCGGCCACACATCACCTGGAATTGGCACCTTCCCGCCTGTGACTTGGCGGTGGTTGCCGGGGTTTCGCAGGGCCAGGCCCTCCACCCCTCTCGATGTGTCCATCTGTGGTTCGGAAGTCTAGCAACCCTATCGGCGAACGCAAGCCTCGCCATGAACCGGGGTGGACACTCCCGACGATCGGATTCGCGGGTAACGCTCGTATATGGCTGGTGTAGGGCTAGCGGTGAGCACCTCCACGTCCGAGCACGACCAGCCCCTGGCCCGCGGCCAGGCAACTGTCGACGAGGGTCAGCGCACGGCCGAGACCGACGCGCCGTTCCGTTTCGCCTCCCCCGCAAGCAAGCGGCGCATGTTGATCATCGTCAATCCCTATGCCACGACTGTCTCCGACCGCCTGCGTCATCTGGTCGTCTACGCGTTGCAGGGGCGCTTCGAGGTCGATGCGGTCGACACCGAGGCGCGCGGTCACGCCACCGAGCTCTGCCGCGAGGCCGCCCACGAGGGCTATGACGTGGTCGTCGCCTTCGGCGGCGACGGCACCGTCAACGAAGCCGCCAACGGCTTGCTCGGCTCCCCCACACCGCTGTGCTGCCTGCCGGGCGGCTCCGCGAACGTGTTCGGCAAGATGCTCGGGATCCCCGGCGACGTCGTCGACGCGACCGAGCACCTGCTGGCGATGGCCGATGACTGGCGCCCGCGGAAAGTCGATCTGGGCGTCGTCAACGGCCGCTGCTTCACCTTTGCCTCGGGCCTCGGCCTCGACGCGAGCGTCGTCGAGCGCGTCGATGCCAACCCGAAGATGAAGGCCCGGCTCGGGCCGTACTTCTTCACGTGGGTGGCGGTCAGCACGTTCCTGCGCCGCTACCTGGTCTCCCCCCCACGTCTGCGGGTCGAAGCCGGCGAGGGCCACGAGCAGCTCGACGGGGTCACAGCGATCGTCCAGAACGGCTCGCCCTTCACCTACTTCCAGAACCGCCCGATCGAGATCGCCGACGGCGCCGCGCTCGACTCGGGCGCGCTCGCCGGGGGCGTGCTGCACCGCGCAACGCTGCTGTCGATGCCGTTCATCGCCTGGCGCGCGCTCTCCAGCCACGCGCGAGTGGCGGGCAACCGCCAGATAACCGGCCTCAAGGATCTGGGCGAGTTGGTCGTGCGCAGCGCCGACGGGCGGCCGCTGCCGCTGCAGGTCGACGGCGACTATCTCGGCGAGGTGACCGAGGCGCGCTACTCGATCATGCCGAAGGCGCTCAACGTCGTCGCCTAAGCAGGCGCAGAGCGATCAGGCTGCTGCGGCGGCGGCCAGGAAGCAAGACCGGCGCTCCCCTCCTCGGACGCGATCCGATACCCGCGGCCCTGTCGATGCGGAAAGGATCTGTAGAACTCATCGCTGCCATCGGCCGCGAGCAGGTCCACGCGTAGCGCGCCCGATCTGGCGAGCACTTCCTGCAAGAGCAGCCGGCCGACGCCACTGCGGCGCGATCCCTCTGCAACCATCAGGCAGGAGAGAAACGCCTGGACTGAGCCGTCGGTCATAGCCTGTGCGAAACCGACGAGCTCGCCGCCGTTGCGCAGCGCCACCAGCGTCACGACACCCGGAGCGGTGAACGCCCGCAACGCACGCGCCGGGTCCTCGGTGAGTGTCGACCAACCGTGTAGCTCGCACAGCTCCATCACCTCGTCAAGGTGCTCGGGGACGAACAGAGCGATCCTCATTGGTGCCGTCGCCGGCATTCGATGCTGGGCACTCGACCGTGTGCGGCTAAGCCGCTGCGGCGCCGGGCGTCACGCGGTAGGCGTCGAACACGGACTCTGTGTTGCGCAGACGCGTGATCGCGCTCTTCAGCGAGTGCGTGTCGGCGACCTCCACGACGAAGCGGTTCTTGACCATCGGCGGCATCGACAGGCAACGCGCTTCGAGGATGTTGGCGCCGGACTCCGAGAACGCGCGTGAGAGGTCGGCCAGCAGGTGGTGGCGATCCCAGGCGTCGATCTGGATTTCCACGACGAAGCCGGTCGACTGATCGCCTTCCCAGGCCACGCTGGTGAAGCGCTCGGGGCTCTTGCGCAGCAGCGTCGCGTTGGGGCAGTCTTCGCGGTGGATCGTGATGCCGCGCCCGAGGGAGATGTAGCCGACGATCTCATCGCCTGGGACCGGCCGGCAGCACTTAGCCAGCCGCAGCATCACGTCGTCCACGCCTTCGACGCGGATCCCATACTGGTTCGAGGACTTCGTCGGGCGCCGCCGCGCGCGCCCGACGCGCAGCAGGTCAGCGGCGCTGTCATCGCCGTCGGCGGCCTCGCCCTGCTTGAGGCGCTGCATGACCTTGTTGACGACCAGCTTGGGCGAGACCTTGGCGGCCCCGAGCGCGATGTAGAAATCATCGGCCTTGCGGTAGCCAACCTCCCTGATCACGTCCGCGAGCAGCGCCGAACCGGTGATCTTCTGCGCCGGCAGACCCTGTTTGCGCAGGTGCTCCTGCAGCAGCTCGCGCCCGGTGTGCTCGGTGTCCTGACGGGACTCCGCCTTGAACCAGGCCTTGATCTTGTTGCGCGCACGCGTCGTCTTGACCGTCGCCAGCCAGTCGCGCGAGGGACCGCGCTCGCGCTTGGCGGTGAGGATCTCGACGATGTCACCGGACTGCAGCTCGTAGTGCAGCGGCACGATTTTCCCGTTGACACGCGCGCCCACGCAGCGGTGGCCGATCTCCGTGTGGACCTCGTAGGCGAAGTCCAGCGGCGTTGCGCCGGCCGCCAGCGACTTGACTTCGCCCTTGGGCGTGAAGACGTAGACCTCCTCCTCGAACAGGTCTGTGCGCAGCGTCTCCATGAACTCGCGCGGGTCTGAGAGCTCCTTCTGCCAGTCGAGCATCGAGCGCAGCCACTTGAGCTTGGCGTCCTCGCCAGCGACCGTCCAGCCGGAGCGCTGATCTTCGCTGGCGCCCGCCTCGGGCTGCTTGTAGACCCAGTGCGCGGCCACGCCGAACTCGGCCATCTCGTGCATCTCGTGCGTGCGGATCTGGATCTCCAGCGGCTGGCCCTCGGGCCCGATCACGGTCGTGTGCAGCGACTGGTACATGTTGAACTTGGGCATCGCGATGAAGTCCTTGAAGCGGCCCGGCAGCGGCTT
>Ga0182024_10002541_pt1 | contig 45039 bp, 39 predicted proteins | sample P32metaG_FD_120480 | JGI IMG/M metagenome (GOLD analysis project Ga0182024, IMG submission 120480) | Permafrost microbial communities from Stordalen Mire, Sweden - P3-2 metaG (Illumina Assembly) | ecosystem: Environmental > Terrestrial > Soil > Wetlands > Permafrost | place: Sweden: Stordalen... | reverse complement strand
CCGCCTGGCGGTGGCGCTCCCGAGTCAACGCGCGCAGGCCCCGGACAGATAGCGCCAGGCGTGCTCCGACGACAGCCAGCGTTGCGGTGGCGAGGCCCACGGCCACCTCGATCCCCTGTCGCTGCAGCGCGCCGACCACGAGAATCACCAGGCCGGCGAGGGCGCCGACGCCCGGAAGCGCAAAACCGGGGGGTTTCTCGCTCGCGAGCAACTCGCGGCGTCCCGGCGGGACCCACACCGAGAGCGACCAGAGCGTGATGGCGGTCGGCCAGGCGATCCCGTTGAAGACGACTCCAACCTGGTCCGTCGTCCCGAACAGGTTGAACGTGTCCCCGATGCCGTTGATGGCGCAGGCGGTTGCGAAGAGCAGCCATGGCAGGCGGCGCCCCGGGAGCACCGCCGTGCCACCGACGACCAGGGCGAGGAGCAGCACGTCACCGATCGGGTAGACGAGGTTCACCGCCACCCCGAGCGCGCTGGTATCGCCACCGAGCGACTTGAGCACGGCGTGGAAGGCAAAGGCGGCGCAGACCGCGGCGGCACCGAGCCCGGCGATTGCGCCGTCGAGCCAGGTCGCCGGCAGCATGCGCTTGATCTCCCGGCGGAGCATGAGCACGATGGCCGCGTACGCGAGCGGGTAGAAGGCGACGTAGAACGGATCGGCGAATGAGGGGGTCCCGACGTCCGCGCCGCCCCAGCCTTCCCACGTGAGCACCAGGTCGCCGAGTGTCCATGCGAGGACCGCCGACCCGAGAACGAGTGGCACCGCCCGGCCGGGGCGCTTCGTGAACCCGCGGGCGAGGAGCAGGCCCGAGAGGATCAGCTCGTAGACGACCACGCCCCATCCATCGATCCACGGCCAGACATCGGTGGGCGAGCGCAGCACCAGGGAGAGGAGGTAGGCCGCGAGCAAAGTGCCCATGACCGCGTACACGACCCAGAGCGCTTTCGTGCCTCGCCCGGCCGCTCCTGGGAATGTCGGGAGTGCCCGCCTTGCGCGAGAGGCCACGGAACTCACCCGAGCAGCTTTGCCGATCTCATGTTGAATTCCGGTTGCGACTGTGGAACGACAATGACCTCAGCGCGCTAAAAAGGGGGACAGCCCGCCGGGCGGAACGGCTGCCTCAGGCCAAATCCAGGAGATCGAGGAATGCCCGAAGTGGTTCGCGTTGAAATCGGCATCGTCGACACCGAGGCCGCGGTGCTGCGGCTCCAGCCGCTGATGCGCGCCTACTGCGACTTCTACCGCGTTGACCCGCCCGACGCGGCCCTGCTCGCAATGTCGCGCGCCCTGGTGGCGGATCCGGTCCATGAGGGGGTGCAGTTCATCGCCTCGGACGGTGGTGTGGATGTCGGGTTCGCAACGCTGTTCTGGAGTTGGGAGACCACGATCTCGAGCCGCGTGGGTGTCATGAACGATCTCTTCGTCGTGGCCACCTCACGGGGGCGGGGGGTCGGGTCGGCTCTCGTCGGTGCCTGCCTCGAGCGCTGCCGCGAGCATGGGGCGGTGCACATGATCTGGCAGACGGCGCCGGACAACCTCGCCGCGCAGGCCGTCTACGACCACCTCGGCGCCACCCGGGAGAGCTGGATCGACTACTGGCTCGACACCGGGCTGGCGCCGAACGAGGACACCCTGGCGCAGCGGGGCTGAGGCTCGCCTACTTCTTGGCGGCCTGGTAGTACGGGTTGGCGCCCTGGGCGTGATCTGTGGTGTCACGGACCTCGGTGATCTGCGGGAATCGCTCGAGGATCGCCACTCGCACTCCTTGCCCCAAAGTCACCTCGGCCATGCCGCAGCCCTGGCACCCGCCGCCCATGTGGATGAAGGCGACGCCGTCGTTGACGTCGAGGAGATCGATGTATCCGCCGTGGCTGGCCACCGAGGGGTTGATCTCATCGTCGAGGAGCTGCTGCACGTCGCGAGCGAGGTCGTCGAACCAGAGCGGATTGGGGTTGTCCACGGTGAGAGCGCCGCGCGCGCGGTCGGCATCGATGGTGATGCCGTCGAGGTATGGCGCTGACGCGAGCGGCATCGTGAACCGCACGCCCGACGGACCGTTGATGACGAGCTCGCCGTCGCGCTCGTCACCCGCGTTGACCAGGGACAGGTCATAGGTGAACGCCCCGGCCTGCCTTCCGGTGATGGCGATTCGCACGCCCGCGTCGGGCTGTTTGCGATTGGCCCGGACCTGCTCGATGCGGGTCAAAGCAAAGTCGGTGATTGCGATTGTCGGTTCCTTCACGTGCCCGACCATGGTACGTCGCTTCGAATTGCCAGCGTAGGCTGATCCCATGCCTCGGGTGATGCTCATCCTGCCCACTGAGACCTATCGTGCGACGGCATTTCTGCAGGCCGCTGCCGAGCTGGACGTGCAGGTGGTGGTCGCGTCCAACGAGGCCCCGACCCTCGCCTCGCTGATGGAGGGGCGCGTGCTCACCCTCGATCTCCAACACCCGGAGGACTCGGCGGAACGCGCGGCGACCTTCGCCGCCCGATGGCCGATCGACGCTGTCGTGGGAGTCGACGAGGGGTCGGTGCTCATAGCCGCGACGATCGCGGAGCGACTCGGGACCTCCGCGCGGAATCCGGCGACTTCGATTGCGGCGACGCGCGACAAGCGACTGCTGCGGAAACGCCTTGCGGAGAGCGGGCTGCAGCAACCGCGCTGCGTCGCGATCGATGCTGCGGCCCGCGCGGAGGACATCGACTCGGCTGTCGCCATCGCCGGCCTGCCGTGTGTGGTCAAGCCGGTTGATCTCGCAGCCAGTCGCGGCGTGATCCGCGCTGACGACCGCGCCGCCGCGAGCGTGGCCGTGCGACGCGTGGCAGCGTTGCTCGGCGAGATCTGTGTCGATGGAACCGTGCCGCCACTGCTCGTCGAGAGCTACGTCGACGGTGCGGAGGTGGCCCTGGAAGGCCTTGTGCACCAAGGACTTCTCGAGGTCATCGCCCTGTTCGACAAACCCGATCCACTGGTCGGTCCCTTCTTCGAGGAGACGATCTATGTGACCCCGTCGCGCCTCGACCACGCGACCCAGGACGCTGTCATCGCAGTGGCGCGTGATGCCGTTTCCGCACTCGGACTGCAGCACGGCCCCGTGCACGTCGAGATCCGTATCGCCGCTGATGGTCCCGTGGTCATCGAGGTCGCCGCGCGCTCGATCGGCGGTCTGTGCTCGCAGATCATCCGCGTGGACTGCGATGACGCACCCGGCGAGACGAGATCTCTCGAGAACGTGATCCTGCGCGAGGCGTGCGCGTTGCCTTTGGGCGCGATGCACATGCAGGACAGTGCATGCGGCGTGTTCATGCTGCCCATACCTACCGGTGGGGTTCTGCGCAGCGTGCATGGTGTGGAGCGCGCCGAGTCCGTTTCGGGAATCACCGGCGTCACCCTCTCAATCCCCATCGGAGGCGTGGTGCGGCCGCTGCCCGAGGGCGACCGTTACCTCGGGTTCATCTTTGCCCGCGGCGACACGCCTGTTGCAGTCGAGGCCTCGCTGCGCGAGGCGCAGTCGCTGCTCGAGGTCGACATCACTTCCACGTGACAGCTCAACCGGCGGATCCCGGAACCGTCGCCCGCCGCACCGGTCGGAGCCTCATCGGCCTGAGTCGCGTCGCGCCGGACGACCGTCGCCGGTCGCGACGTGCCCCCTGGAGGAATCGAACCTCCCTCAACCGGTTAAAAGCCGGCTGCTCTACCGATGAGCTAAGGGGGCCGGACCCAGGATTGTATGGCTGCCTGTGCGCCACGCCCTACCATCGGCTCTCGTGACCGAAGAGATCCCTGGGTTCCCCGAGCACTTTCCCGTTCGCGACGACGGCAAGAGGAGCTGGCGCTACAAGGCCGTGTCGCTCACCTGCAGGGCTTCGTTACGCGGCTTCTTCGGGCGTGGCCTCCAGCTCGACTCGATGTCCAAAGTCCCGGCTGAGGGACCTCTGCTGGTGGTCTGCAATCACCTGAGCAACATCGACCCGTGGATCTTCGGCGGATTCGGCCCCGGGGTTCTCTACTGTTTGTCGAAGCGGGAGCTGTTCAACAACCCAATCATCGCCTGGATCCTCGCCGGGTGCAATTGCTTTCCGATCGATCGTGGGACGGCCGATCGCCGCGCCCTGCGGACCTCGCTGGACATCCTCTCGCGACGCGGCCGGCTCCTGATCTTCCTCGAAGGCACTCGCTCGTCCACCCCGGGCATGAGACGCGCCGAGGCGGGAGTGGGGTTCCTCGCACGCCGTTCGGGCGCCTCGATCCTCCCGGTAGCCGTGTGGGGCTCCGAGGCGGCGCTCCCTCGAGGCCGGAAGTTCCCCAAGCGCGTGCCGATCCGGCTGAGCATCGGGCAGAGCTTCACGCTGCCGGAGCGAGTACCCGGCGAGCGGCGCGACGATCAGGCGGTGGCCGACCTCATCGGGTCGCGAATCGCCGAACTCCTTCCGCCAGCCTACCGCGGCGTCTATGCGTCGCTGCAAGCGCCGCCCGTGGCAACGCCGCAGGTGGGGTAGAGCGCCGAAAGGGGTCAGCGAGCCCGGCGAGGTGCCGCGGTCTTCGCGTGAGCTGACTTTGGTGCGCCGGCGGGCCGCTTTGCGGGGGCTGAACGAACCGGCTTGGCCACGGACTTCGCGACCGGCTTAGCCACTGGCTTCTTGATTGGCGCCGCTTTGGCCTTCAGGGCCGGTTTCGCCGTCGATTTGGCGGTCGACTTGGTCACTGCGGTGGATCGCGCCGCCGTCTTGGTGGTTTTCGCAGTCATGGTGGGCTTGGCCGGCGATTTCGGCTTGACGGCGCCGGGAGGCTTCACCTCGGCAGCGGACTTGGCGCCGGCGGCCGCCGTGGCCTTCACGGTGGGCTTGGCTTTCGCCGCGCTCTTCGCCTTGGCGCTCGGCGCGCTTTTCGCCTTGGCGCTCGGCGCGCTCTTGGGTGCTGCCGAGCTTGTGACGGCAACCGGCTTGGCCTTGGACGCCGGCGCCGTTTTGACGGCCGGCTTCGCCTTCATGGGCTGCGCCGACGTGGCGGGCACTGCACTCCTGGAAGCCGTAGGTGCGGCAGGTTTGGTGGCGACCGGACGCTGCGACGGGGCAGCAGCAACATGGGGCTCCGCTCGCTTCGGTGGTGCCGCCGCAGCCTTGGGTGGCGGCGTCGCGACCTCCGGGGCTTTGGACTCCGGCTCGACCACCGCCGCCGCCGCCTGGGCGGCCGCCGCACCGTTCGCTGCCGGACGCGGTCCGCGATCGCCCACCCGGACGGGCTCGACCATGAGCAACGTGAGCTCAGCGTGGCGCTCCGGCGTCTCGGCGGTCTCGAGGCAGGTGAAGGCCACCACTTCCTTGAAGTCGGAGTGGCGATCGAACCGGATGATCGCTGTCTGGCTCAGCACCGTCTCGACGATGCCCGTCGACCCGATGGGGTAGTCGCCGATAGGCGTGCCTGTGCGCGGACGCGTGTTCGACGTCAGGATGATGTGCTCGCCCACCCCAAACGGTGGAGGGGGCTCTTCGCGAGCTCCGGGCGGCCGTCCAGGCGTCGGTGAGGGGCGCGGGGCGGGTGCGACGACCACGGGCGCGGCCACCGCGACCACCACCTCCTCCTCGTCGTCATCGTCTTCGTCGTCATCGACCTCGACGACGACTCCGATCTCGATCTCGATGTTGTCGTCGTCGTCGTCATCATCCTCAACGACCTCGAGCACCTCGGCTGCGGGAGCCTCTGGTTCTTCCGAGTCGGCGTCGACGGTGGGGTCGGTGGGTTCTTTGGGCATTCAGGCTCGTCTGTGATGGATCGGTAGACTGGCTTGCAGATGATCGCGCGATCCACTGCGATCCCGCTGTCGCAACATACCCAACAGCGGCTCCTTGAAATCCTCCCAGGCGCTCTGACCTGGTTCGCGCTGCTCGTTCCGGTTGTCGCCGCGTTCACGATCAGGCTGAACGACGACGGGATGCTCTGGATCCTCGGCGTGGGCGCCGTCGTGCTCGACGCGTACTGGCTGGTGAGGACCACGGTAACGGTCCTGGGCGTCCGCAAGACGCTCAAAGCGCTCGAAGCGACCGAGAAGATCGACTGGCTGGGGCGCTGTCAGGAGCTCGAGGCATCGTTGCCCGACGGAGCGCCGGCGCCGTCCGAGATCGTGCACTGCGCGCTGATTCCAACCTACACCGAGTCGTATGACGTGCTCCGCGCAACAGTTGCCGCGCTAGCGGCGACGAACTACCCGGATCAACTCCGCATCTGCGCGATCATCACCCGCGAGACCGACTCCGGCGGCGTCGAGAACGTGACCCGGCTCCGCGAGGAGTTCGCCGGCTCATTTCGATTGTTCCTGCACATCAAGGATCCGTTGCTTCCCGGCATCGTTGTCGGCAAGTCGGCGGCGATGGCGTATGGCGGCCCAGTGCTCAAGGCCGCATGCGACGAGCTTGGCCTCGACCCGGCGCGCACCATGGTCACCGACCTCGACTCCGACTTCCGGGTCCACCCCCAATACTTCGCGTACCTCACCTTTCAGTTCTGCTCGGCGCAGGATCGCCTCGTCTCGATCTGGCAGCCGGTGCCCGTCTTTCTCAACAACATCTGGCGAGTCCCGGTTGCCGTGCGCGTGATGGCGACGGCGGCGACGCAGTGGCAGATGTTCCTCCACCAGCACCCCCATCGCCTGGTGATGTTCTCCTCCTATTCGATGTCGCTCGACCTCCTCGCGAGTGTCGGCTACTGGGACTCCGACGTCATCCCCGAGGACTCGCGATTCTTCTGGAAGGCGTTCTTCCATACCGGTGGCAAGCTCAACACCCGCCCCGCGTTCCTCCCCGTGTATGGCGATGCGCCGCGCGCTCGCGGGTATGCCGCGACCCACGCGTCGCAGTACAACCAGATCAAGCGGTGGGCATGGGGGGCGACGGATATCCCTTATGTCACCTCGCGAATGTCGAGCCACCCCGAGATCCCGTGGCGCGTGCGCGCGCGACGCTACGCGAACCTGATCTTCAACCACCTGACGTGGGCGACTCTTCCGCTGCTGCTCTTCTTTGGCGGATCGCTGCCCGCGTTCATCGATCTGGATTACAGCCTCTCGTCCACGTCGGCGTTGCTTGGCAGCGTGAGCGCGAGCATTCTCACCATCACGTTGTTGAACACGCTCCTGCTCGTGCAGGTGGACTACCGGATTTCCCCGAAACCCCGCGAGTGGCCGTGGTGGCGGCGGCGATGGGCGGAGTTGCAGCTGTTGACCTATCCGGTCGTCGGGCTCGCGCTGAGCGTCATCCCCGCCCTCGAGGCGCAGACGCGGCTCATGTTCGGCGCGTATCTCGAATATCACGTCACCGAGAAGGAGTAGCGCCGCCGGTCAGCGCGCGAGCACTGTCCGGTACGTGTCGTAGGTCATCTCGGCAGCGCGTCTCCACGTGAACGTGGCGGCCCAGGCGAAGCCCGCAGATCGACGTCGCTCGCTCTCGAGCGCATCGTCAAGAAGGCGGTTGATCGCCGACGCCATCGCACCCGCGTCGCCATCCGGCACCATGCACGCGGCGGGACCACTCACCTCGGGAAGCGATGAATTGTCGAAGAGCACAGCCGGGGTTCCGCACGCCATCGCCTCCAGGGGCGGCAGTCCGAAGCCTTCGTACGCGGACGTGAAGACGAAGACCTCGGCAGCCGTGTAGAGCGCGATCAGGTCCTCGGTGGTGACGTGGCCGATCACCCGAGCGTGTTCGGCGATGCCGGCTCGCGCCAGCTCGCTGGTGACGTGACCCGTGAACGCCCCCTGATCGCCGGCGATCACCAGGGCGACGTCGTGGTCGTCACGCACGCGGCGGACCACATCTGCGAGCAGCGCGACGCGCTTGCGCGGATCGAAGGTGCCGACGGCGAGCAGGAATGGGCGATCCAGCCGCAGCTTGGCGCGAAGCTGCTGCAGCGCCTCGGCGGAGGCGGGCCGGAACACGGGCGACACGCCCTCAGGGATGACCGTGATCCGCTTTGGATCGGTTTTCGTGAATCGGAGCACGTCGCGGCGCGTCGACTCGGACACGGCAATCACCGCGTCGGCGCGGCAAAGCAGCCGGAGTCCCGGAATGCGCGCTCGCCGCACCCATGGGTAATCGCGCGGCATCACAAACGGAATCAGGTCGTGGACCGTGACCACCACCGGGAGGCGCGTGCGCAGCGGCTGGCCGAACTCCACCGCGTGGTAGAGATCCGCCGCCGAACCCCGAAGCGCGCTCGCGACGAAGAGCGTGTCGGCGACCGGTTGGAGCGTGGGGTGGATGACCGGGATACGCCGCATTGACGGGTGCACCGCGGTGGAGACCTCGGCCGGCGGCTCCCGGTGGGCCGAGAGCAGCAGGCTGACCTGCGGCGGCTCCGGGAGTTGGGCGAGCCCCGCCAGAAGGCCCCGCTCGTAGCTGCCGATGCCGCGAACCGAGGACGCTCCCTGGAGCGGCCGCCCATCCATGACCACCCTCATGGTGGAGCGCTCGGTGGACAGGGCACGGCCCGAGAGTCTGTCGGATAGACTGGCTCCGGTGACGATTCAAGAGCGCGACGTGGTGGAACGGCTGCGCTCACTGATCCGCGATGTGCCGGATTTTCCCCGGCCCGGCATCGTCTTCAAGGACATCACCTTGTTGCTCGGTGATCGCACCGCATTCCATGCCGCGGTGACCACGCTCGCCGGCCCCTATATCGATCAGAGGATCGATATCGTCGCCGGCATCGAGTCGCGCGGATTCATCCTCGGCGGCGCGGTTGCGGACCGCCTCGGCGCCGGATTCGCGCTGGTCCGCAAGGAGGGACGGCTTCCGTCGACGCGGATCTCGCAGGCATACACGCTTGAATACGGCGAGGCAGTCGTCGAGATGCACTCGGACGCGATCGAGCCGGGACAGCGCGTCCTGATCGTCGACGACCTGCTCGCCACCGGCGGCACTGCGGGCGCTGCCGGGGCCCTCGTTGACCGGCTGGGGGGAGATATCGTGGGCTTTGCCTTTTTGATTGAGTTGAGCGCACTGGGGGGATCGGCCGCGCTCGGCGGGCGCCCGTACACGGCGCTGTTGCGAACGAATGCAGATGGAGGAATCGCGTGACCAACGTGTTGAAAGCGACGGAATCCGACGTCGCCGATCCAAGCCTGGCGGGAGAGGGGCAGCGCCTGATCGATTGGGCGGCTCGTGAGATGCCCGTCCTGCGCATCATTCGCGAGCGATTTGCGCGCGAGCGTCCGCTCGAGGGTTTGCGTCTCGGTGCCTGCCTCCACGTCACCAGTGAGACTGCCAACCTGGCCATCACCCTGAAAGCAGGTGGCGCACACGTGAGCCTCTGCGCGAGCAATCCGCTGTCCACGCAGGACCCTGTTGCTGCAGCATTGGCGCGTCAGCACGGGATCCCCACGTATGCCATCAAAGGCGAGGATTCGGCGAGCTATTACTCGCACATCCAGGCAGTGCTCGACACGCACCCGCAGGTGACGATGGATGACGGAGCCGACCTCGTCGCCGAGCTGCACAAGGGTCGTCGCGAGCTGCTCGACGACGTCATCGCGGGGACCGAGGAAACCACCACCGGCGTGATCCGGCTGCGCGCGATGGCGCAGGACGGCGCGCTCAGGTTCCCGATCATCGCCGTCAACGAGGCGCTCACCAAGCACCTCTTCGACAATCGGTACGGCACGGGTCAGAGCACCATCGACGGCTTGATCAGGGCCACCAACGTGCTGCTCGCAGGCAAGACGTTCGTCGTCTGTGGCTATGGTTGGTGCGGCCGCGGTCTCGCCAGCCGCGCGACCGGTCTCGGCGCGCACGTGATCGTCACCGAGGTCGATCCGACCCGCGCGCTCGAGGCGGTGATGGACGGATATCGCGTCATGCCGCTTGCTGAAGCAGCGCCCACCGCCGACATCGTGATCACCGTGACCGGCGACATCAACGTGATCGATCGCGGTTCCCTCGAGCGCTTCAAGGACGGCGCCATTATCGCCAACAGTGGCCATTTCAACGACGAGATCAATCTCGCCGCGATCGACGACATGTCGGTCGAGGTCACCGCGCCGAGGACGTTCGTGCAATCGCATCGTCTGCGCGACGGACGCACCCTTCACGTGCTCGCCGAAGGCCGCCTGCTCAACCTCGCCGCGGCGGAGGGTCACCCCGCAGCGGTCATGGACATGAGCTTCGCCAACCAGGCACTCTGCGCGGAGCACATCGCCAAGCACCACAGGGAAATGGCGCCTGCGGTCTACGATGTTCCCCTGGAGATCGACCGCGAGGTCGCGCGCCTCAAGCTGCAGGCGATGGGCGTGAGCATCGACACGCTCACCGACGAGCAGCAGAAGTATCTCGCGTCCTGGGAGTCGGGGACCACATAGCGATGGCCGTCAACATTCCGTACCGACCCGAGCTCAGCGTGCTCCCCAACGGGGTCAGCCTGCTCAACGCGCCGTCGAGCAGCAGAAACTCCGGTGTCTTCCTCATCGTTCGTGCCGGATCGCGCGACGAGTCGACGGAGACCTCCGGGCTGGCCCATTACCTCGAGCACATGTTCTTCAAGGGCACCGAACACCGTCCCACCACAAAGCTGATCTCCCGCGAGATTGACCGCCTCGGCGCCAATACCAACGCATACACCGACACGGAAGAGGTCGCGTATTTCGCCGAAGGCCCGGCCACCGCGATGCTCGAGCTCGCCGATGTCATCTGCGACATGCTCAGCCGCCCGCTCTTCGCGGCCGAGGAGGTGGAGCGCGAGCGCAACGTCGTGTTGCAGGAACTCTCCATGCGCCTCGCCGATCCGGACGGGTGGATCTGGGACCGGCTCGGGACCGTTGCCTTCGGCGGCGACCAGCCGATGTCGTGGTCCGCAGCGGGGTTTCCCGCGGTGATCGAGAAGGCGACGCGCGAGCAGCTCGTCGACTACCACCGCGCGTTCTATGCGCCGAAGTCCATGTGCCTGGTCATCTCCGGCGGGGCGACGTTGAACCAGGAGCAGGCGCTCGAGCTGCTCGCCGACATCCCGAAGGGGAAGCCGCGCGCCCGCAAGAAGGCCAAGTGGGGCCTCGGTGATCGCTACACAGCGAACGTGCGCCCGGTGACGGCACAGGAGGAGCCGCAGGTGCACATGGTGTTCGCGGTGCCCGGAATCCCGGCCACCGATCCGCGGCGCACCCAGCTGTCGGTGATGACGCACGTGCTCGGCGGGGGCATGTCGTCGCGCTTGTTCCAGACGGTCCGGGAGCGCAACGGCCTCTGCTACAGCATCTACTCGCACCACGCCGGCTTCGACGACACCGGCCTCTTCGCGATCGCCACGGCAACGCGGCCCAAGGACGCGCGCAAGGCCACGAGCCTCTCCTTCAAGGAGTTCCGCAAGATGGCGTCCAAGCGCGTCGCGGCCGACGAGCTGGCGGCCGGGAAGTCGGCGATGATCGGCAGGTTGTTGCGGTCGACGGAGACGGCGATCGCGAGCGCCCGCTTCTACGGAACGCGCTGGCGCGCCGGACTGCCGCTCGAGACACCCGATGAGCGCGCCGAGGCGATCATGAAGGTGACGGCAGCTGAGGTCCAGTCCATCGCCGAGGAGATCGTGTCCGGCATCGATGAGGTGCGCCTGGCGCTGGTCGGACCGACCGACCAGGGCGACGAACTGCTCTCGGCAGTCGACTCGACAGCCGCCCGCTGACGCGCCGCCGTCAGGAGCCGGACAGGGCCCGGTCGAGCGCCTCGGCCACGCGCTCGAGATCGTGCGCGCTCAGGCTCGGGTGGACCGGCAGCGAGATACATCGTGTGGTGCACTCGCGCGCAAGCGGCGTGTCGTCGCGATGCACGTTGGGATGCTTTTGGTACGCCGCGTGATCCCAGACCAGGCCCGGGTAGTACACGCCGGCATCGACCCCGTCTGACGACATCGACGCGACCACGCGGTCGCGGTCGATCCCGGGTTCCAGCAGGATCGTGTACTGGTGCCACACATGGCCACGGCCATCGGGAGCACGCGGGGTCGTGACCGCCTGCTCACCTCTGAGCAGCGAGGTCAGCAGCCCGGCGTTGCGACGTCGCGTCGCGATTATCTCGTCGAGGCGCTCCATCTGCGGGATGGCGATGGCTGCCGCGAGGTCGGTCATCCGCCAGTTCTGGCCGATCATGGCATAATCGTAACGAGTGCGCATGCCCTGGTTGCGCAGGGTGCGGAGCCGCTCCGCAAGCATTGCGTCGTCGGTGGTGACGCAGCCTCCCTCGCCGCTGGTCACGTTCTTGGTCGCGTAGAACGAGAAACAGCCCACGCCGAAGCTGCCCACGCGGCGGCCGTCGACATCCGCGCCGTGAGCCTGTGCCGCATCCTCCACGATGGCGAGCCCGTGAGCATCGGCGAGCGACATGAGCGGACGCATGTCGGCGGGAAGTCCATACAGGTGTACCGGCATGATCGCCGCCGTCGCCGGCCCGATCAGCGCCGCCACGGAGTCCGGATCGATGGTGAAGTCGTCGCGGATGTCCGCAAAGCGCACCGTCGCTCCGCTGCGCAGGATCGCGTTGATGGTCGCTGCGAACGTGAAGGGGGACGTGATCACCTCTTGTCCGGGGCCGATGTCGAGCATCGCCAGCGCCGCGTCGAGGGCAACCGTTCCGTTGGCGACGGCGATCGCATGCGCGGTGCCGGCCATGACCGTGCAGAGCGCTTCGAACCGAGCGACCATCGGTCCTTGCGCGAGGTGACCGCTGCGCAGCACCTCGAGGACCAGACGCTCGACCTCGGGACCGAGATGCGGTGCGGAGATCCGGACGCGAGCCTCGACGGGGACATGGGTCGCAGTCATGAGACCGTCGCCTCGCCGGCCTGGCCGGCCGCCCGCCGCTCGCCGGCGATCCTCCGCCGCAGGGAGAACAGCCCGGCGGCCATGGCAACCGAGTCGCGGATCGGCGAGACGGTGGAGCGGCCCGACGCCGTGTACACGACAGGGACCTCCACAGGTATGACCCCCTCGTGCACCGCCCACGCGTTGATCTCGGCGCCGATCAGGTAATCGCCGGCGCGGAGGCGCGGGACGAGCACCTGGGCGAGGGATCGCTGGATCAGCACCGAACCCTGGGTGTCGATGTCGAGCCCGATGAGCGCGGCGCGGAGCAGCCCGAACCCGGCCGACATGGCGCGGCGCAGGGCGGGCGTCTCGATCTGGGAGTCGCGATGCGTCTTCGACCCCATGACCAGTGGCGGCCTTGGGCTGAGGCCGAGGTAGCCGTCGAGGTCGGTGAAACCGAAGGGAAGGTCGGCCGCGGTGAGCACCAGCATCTCGCCGCGAGCCATCGCCATACCGCGGCGCCAGGCATACCCCATGCCCTTGGCCGATGTCGTGACCCGGACGGCCACCTCGTCGCTGTCGAGGCCGGCAGCGAGCGAGATGCAGAGCGGGCCCGATCCGTCGGTCGACCCGTTCTCGACGAGGATGATCTCGGATCCCGGCAGGTGACCGAGGCGCATGACCAGCAGGCGAACGGTCTTGCGAAGCTCGGCGATCTGGTTGTGGACCGGGATGACATAGGTGACGGACGGGTCGCTCATGCGCATTCCTCGATGGCTGCGGCGACCTCGTGGGCCGGGAGGATCGAGTTGCGCTCGGCGCATCCATCGGTGCGCCCCGACACCAGGTCGAGGAAGTGCGCGAACTGGAGCGCCAGCGGCTCGCCCGTGTGCCGGACGAAGGGGATGTCGATCACGGTTTCGGCGCGATACCCGGCGGCCTGGCCGGGACCCACACCCTGGGCGTGGGCTCGATGCCGGTAGACCGTCAGGTCCTGGCGGAGCAGGTCGACGTCGTAGAGGGCCGTCGGCGTGGCGACGAGCTGGGAGCGCACCTTACGCTGGCTCGCCCGGCTCGCTGACAGCGTTGCGATCGCCCCGCCCGGGAATTGGAGCAGGCAGTCCGCGATCTCCATGATCGATCCGCTTCCGGCCGTGCTCGCGGCTCCACAGACGCGGGACGGGCGTGTGCCGCCCATGTAGCAGAGCGCCAGGTCGATCTCGTGGATGAGCAGGTCGAATACGACACTCAGCCGGCTCCGGGGCGTCTCCGGAGAGTGACGGATACCGACGATGTGCACGGGTTCCTCGTCGAGGAGGCTGCGCATGGTTGCGACCACGGGGTTGAAGCGCTCGACGAATCCGCACATCAGCGGCACGTGGCGGCGCTCCGCGCAGGCGACCAGCGCCCGGGTGGTCTCGAGGTCGGGGGTCACCGGCTTCTCGACGAGGATCGGCTTGCCGAGCTCGAGCAGCGCACGCGCGGCGCTCTCGTGGAACGCCGTCGGCGTGGCGATCACCACGGCGTCGCAATCGATGGCCGCGTCGAGATCCTCGGCGAACGCACAGCCGAGCCGGTCGGCGAGAGGGCGCACCCGTTCTGGATCCGTGTCGATGATCACCGCGAGGTCGGCGCCGTCCGACTCCGAGATGACGCGCGCGTGGTTGGCCCCCATCGCCCCGGCTCCGACCAGCGCAATCCGGGCACGAGCACCCATGGGCGCAGTCTCAGCCCGGCGGACCCCCCAGATCGGAAATTAGCAGGTCCGTTTCGAGAGTGCCGCGCTCTCGCAACAGGGGAAGGAGCAGGGCGGCCATGACCACGGCCGAAGCGATCGCGCCGCAGAGCAGCCCAAGCTCGACGCGAAGGAAGAGCGACGACCCGACGGCGGTGACCACGAAGAACACCACGGCGCCGACCGTCCACCCCAGCGCGACCCGCCGGTACTCGGCAAGCGAGATCAGGACGTAGCCGAAGATCTGGGTGAAGATGAATCCGATGCAGCTGGCCGAGAGGAGGGCGAAGTCGAGGTCGCTCAACTCGAATCCGTGGCCGAAGAGGAGGCGAGTCACGGCCGGGCCGAGGAGGGTGAACCCGACGATGGCCACGGCGCCCAGACCGGCCATCAGGAGCAGCAGCCGGGTCAGGAGGGCCTGGAACTCGCGATGTTTTTCGCCGCTGGCAAGCGTCGCGAGCTTGGGGAGCAGCGCGGACTGGACCGCCTGGAAGAGAAAGATCGGGACGTAGGCGACGATCCTGCTGAGCTGGAACCTGCCCGCAGCCGTCTCCTGCGCGGGCGTGGCCAGCAGCTGAACGGCCACCGCGCCGACGCTGAGCAGCAGCTGGGTGAACACCGAAGCGATCAACAGGAAGCCGAGCGCGTGGGTGATCTCGCCCCATGGTGCGGGTGGTCCCGGACGGAGCAGCCCACGCCGGCCGACCGTCGCCAGCGCGATGGCGACGAACGACGCGACGATCAGCGAGATGCCGTATGGCCCGGCGGTCTTGACGCCGATCACGGCGAGCGCCGCCGCGAACAGCACGCGCAGGGCACCCTCGCCGCCAAGAAGCACGCCGTAGGCGCCGAAGCGCGCGTTGCCCGCCAGTGCGCCGCGCGCCAGAAACTCGCAGAGATACGCGGCGAATCCCCCAATCAGACCGGCGAGGAGCGCCCCGTCACCTTTGAAGACGTGCTGGTCGATCGGGCTCGCGGCGAGCAGGGTGACGACGATCAGCACCACCGCCAGGATGCCGCCGAGCAACGCGGCGCGCATGAACACCGGGCGGCCACCCTCCCCGCGGACCCGCCTCGCCGCGATGGCCCGCCCCGTCTCCTGTTCGAGGGGGAGGAAGAAGCCTGGACCGCACACGAAGAGCAGGGCCCAGAAGACCGAGAGCGGCGCAAACTTCGCGGTCCCGAGCGCGCGGGCCGCCACCACCAGGAACCCGTACTGCATCAGTCCGGCGAGCCCGAGGCCCACCGCGACCGGGATGGTCCCAACAGGCAGCGGCAGCGCGCGCGCCCGATCGAGAAGCTTCATGACCAGGCTGGGATCGGTGACACCCCTACGGGTAGATGCCCCGTACCGCGGTCGCGTCGGCGACGCGCTTCACAGCCACCAGGTACGCGCCGAGCCGGAGCGACACGTGATGGCGATCCGCCTGCTCGCACATCTGGTTGAACGCCTTTTGCAGGATCTTCTTGAGGCGGACGTTGATCTCGTCCTCCTCCCAGAACAGCGACTGCAGGTCCTGCACCCACTCGAAGTACGACACGGTCACACCGCCGGAGTTGGCGAGGATGTCGGGAACGACGGTGATGCCGCGACGTTCGAGAATGCTGTCGGCATCGGGTGTGGTCGGCCCGTTCGCGCCCTCGACGATGAGCCGCGCCTGGATCCGTCCGGCGTTGCGCGCGGTGATCTGATTCTCCATGGCGGCCGGCACCAGGACGTCGACCTCGAGCTCGAGCAACTCGGTGTTGGTGATCGGTTCGCAGCCGGGAAACCCTTTGACGGCACCGTGTTCCTGCCGGTACGCAAGCAGCGCGGGAATGTCGAGCCCGCTTCTCGAGTAGATACCGCCAGTGACGTCCGCAACTGCGCAGATCGTGAATCCCGATTCGTGCATGAGCTGCGATGCCCAGCTGCCGACGTTACCGAAGCCCTGGACCGCGACCGTCGTCTGCGACGGCTCCATGCCGAGCCGTTTGCACGCCTCGATCGCGATGATGTTCACACCCCGCCCGGTCGCGCTTGGCCGCCCCTCGCTGCCACCGATCTCGAGCGGTTTGCCGGTCACCGACGCGGGAACCGAGTAGCCGGCCTGCATCGAGAGCGTGTCCATGATCCACGCCATGATCTCGGCCGTTGTGTTCACGTCGGGAGCGGGGATGTCCGACTCCGGGCCGACCAGCACGCTGATCTCGGCGGCGAACCTCCTGGTGAGACGTTCGAGCTCGCGGTGGCTGAGCGTCGATGGATCGACCGCAACACCGCCTTTCGCGCCGCCATAGGGGAGATTCGCAAGCGCGCACTTCCAGGTCATCCACATCGCGAGTGCCTTGACCTCGTCGATGTCGGTCGCGGGATGGAATCGCAGACCTCCCTTGGCTGGACCCCGAGTGACGTTGTGCTGGACTCGATAGCCCTCGAACATTCGGACGCTGCCGTCGTCCATCTTCACGGGGAAACGAACGACCAGCTCCCGTCGAACTTCACGCAGAACAGCGCGCAACCCCGGTGAGAGATTGAGGATCTCGGCGGCGTTGTCGAACTGGCGCTGTGCGTTCAGCCAGGGGGAGTCCACCACCGCCGGCGCGGCAACTGTGCTCACGGTCACGAGCCTAGCAGGCTCACGGGCGCTTGGACGCGGCGTGGCGTCCGCGACCGGCGCATCTATACTGCCGCGGATGTCCGAGAGCTCCGAGGTCAGCCCCAAGGTCGCGAGCGAAGCCATCGCGAACGGCGCGATGCTCGTCGACGTGCGCGAGAAGTCGGAGTACGACGATGTTCGGATTCCGGGTTCGGTGCTGATTCCGCTCGGCGAGCTGCCCGCGCGTCTCGCCGAGATACCCGCCGATCGCGACGTCTACGTGCATTGCCGTATGGGCGCACGCAGTGCGCGCGCGGTCGACTACCTGCGCACCTTTGGCCGGCACAACTCGTACAACGTCACCGGTGGGATTGACGCCTGGCAGGATGCGGGCCTGCCGGTGGACCACTGACCAGCCGGTCTCACTGAACGGCGAACGCCGTCGAGCCCAGCGGTGCGCCTTTGTACGTGATCGTCACGGTGTACTCGCCGGGCGCGAAGTCACCACCCGGTGGAGCAAGCGGGATCACGGTGTCCCCTGACTGGCTGAGGACGTAGTCGTTCTGGATGATCCGCTGGGCCGGTTGGCCGGCGGTCACGACGATCTGGACCGGAGCCTGGCCCGCGGGACCCCCCGAGTTGACCTCGATGTCGACCACCGACGTCTTGGCCGGAAACGACACCTGGGTTGCCGGAACCGAGCCTCCGGCAGCTGGCGCGGCGGCCAGGGGTCGAACCCCCGTGAGGAGGATCTGCGCCGAGGGGCGGTCCGGCGGCGGCGCGGCGGCACTGCCACCGAGGAAGTGCAGCGCGGCCACACCAATGACGATCAGCCCGGTGAACGTCGACCCGATGATGGCGAGCGGAGCTCGCGACCTGTGGTGCTCGGGCGGTGGTGGAGGTTCGAGCGCCATCGTGGTTGCCTGGTGAGCGACGCGTCCCGGCTCGGTGCGCTCGACGATCGGCGTTGCGATCGGTTCCATGGCTGCGGCCAGCGTCCAGGGCCGTCCCACCGACTCGAGCGGAGGACGCGGCGGCGTGGGTGCCTTGGCCTTGGTCGCCGGAGGACCGAGGTGCTGTGCAACGTCAGCGACGCCGTCGATGGCGCTGGCGAGCCGGCCGAGCAACAGCGCTCGCTGATCAGGCACTGCTCACTCCGGCAGTCGAACGCGGCGGCAGGTGCAGCGAGAGGTCGCCCTGACCATGGCGGGTCGCGCGCCACACCACCGCCGCGAAACCGGCGAGCAGGACCAGAGCGACCGTGCTCTCGTTGAGGGCGACGAGCGGATTGACCAGGGAGGCGGCCGTGTACGCCGCGACGAGTGCGAGGGTCAGCGTCACGGCCCGGGGTGCAAGGACGGCGATCGGAATCGCAAGGAGCATCAGGCTGTAATCGCCCAGATGAGGCGAGAGCACGACGGACAGGCCGATGCCGATCGCGACGGCCGGCACCACGTTGCGCCGGACGGTGTCGCGCAGCACCGCCGCAATCGCCACGGCGGCCGTGGCCAGCACCAGCGATGCGAGCCACGCGGCGGCGTTGCTCGCGAGCGGCCGGGCGATGAGCGCGGGGATGGAGTTGCTCTGGAGATCCAGGTGCGCATATGTCGGGGCGGTGACCAGCCCGACCGCGTCGAGCAGATGGCCTGGGCCGGCGACTGCGATCGACCCGAGCAGCACCACCATCGCTCCGGCAATCAGCGCCGCGAGCATCCGCCATTGCCTCGCGATCACCAGGATCGGGGGCACCAGCCACACAAGTTGTGGCTTGAGCAGCAGCGGCACCAGGAGCAGACCGGCGATCACGGGCCTGTGCCGGTCGAGCGCCAGGATGGCGAGCGACGCCGACAGCAGCATGAGCCCGTCGGACTGACCCAGCAGGATCCCGGTGCCGGCCTCGAGGGAGAAGACAGCGATCACCACGAGGCAGGCGGCCAGCGGACCGCCGAGGCGTGGCGAGGCGAGCTTGGCGAGGACAGCGGCCGAGAGCGCCATCGCCACCACGTTGAGGGCGATGAAGATGTCGGTGCCGGTCTGCAGTGGCAGAACGGCGAGCGGCTGGATCAGCCAGGCCATCAGGGCAGGGTTGACGAACGGCACCGGGAAGGTGGCGCTCCCAGCGGGTATATAGCCGAGCAACTGCGCCTGCGCGGTCGCGAGCGAGCCGGCGCAGTAGACGCACGACGACCCCCCGTGGACCACGCGCCCGGCGGACGCGATCGCGAGGTAGTCGACGGCGGAGCCGCCGCCGAATGCGGTGTGCAGGTCGACGATGGATCTGACCACCAGGTACACGGCGCAGACGGCGGCCGCGCCGATGACCCATCGCCACCTCGAGGGTGCGCTGACCATCCGCGACCCAACCTATCAGAGCCAAATCGAATTGACACCCGATGTGCGAAACCGTCACCCGCGAGATATCCGCTCGTTCGCACCACCCGGAAGACCGTGGTGCCTCGGTAGGGGACCACCACAAACGTAGGATCGGTCGGTGGTCGATCCCATCTCGCTGCCGGCACTCGCTCCGATCGCCACGGTGGTGGTGCTCCTCGAGGTGGCCGCCGGCACGACCGCCGCCGCGTACACGGTGGACCTCGTCGGCAAGGTGGGGCGAGGATTCGTCGGCAGCACCTCATTGATCTGCGCCGGCCTCATGGCGCTGGATCTGCTCATCGAGGCGCTGCTCCCGTCCGGCACCGCGCTGCTTGGGACCGCGCTCCCCGCAGGCGCGCAGGCCTCGCTGTTCCACTGGTCGATCGCCTTCACGGTGGCGCTCCTCGCCTATGCGTTCTTCTGCTCGGTGATGACCGACGTGGCACGCCGCGTCGTTGGCGCGGTGACGATCGGCTTCGGCGCCATGGCGATCGCGAAAGCCGCCGCGGCGTTCGGCCCATCGCTCGGCGGAGTCGGGACCGCGGTGGTGGCCTTCGTGCCTGCTGCACTGGTCTCCGGGAGCGCGCTTGCCGGGATGCTGCTCGGCCACTGGTACCTGGTGGCTCCAAACCTCTCGTTCCGCCCACTGCGCCGTGCGATCGACATCGTCTTCATCTCGGTCGCGATCCAGGCGGCCGTGATCGTGCTTGTCATCCTCAACTCGGGCTCCGCCGTGCGCCGCGAACTGCTCTGGTCGGGTGATGCCATCCCCTTCTGGTTGCTCGTGGTTGGCTCGGGGATCGTCTTCACGACCGGCGTTGCGCTCCTGACCCGCCACTTCGCCCGCATCCGCGCCAACCAGCCGGCGACGGCGATGCTCTATGTCCTGATCATCAGCGTGGTGATGGGCGTGGTGCCCGCCCACCTGCTCTTCTTCGTCACGGGCGCTCCAATCTGATCAGGAGGTCTGCGCCGCGCTGCCGATGAACACGTCGGCGGGCTCGAGCGGCGCGCTCAACGATGTGTAGAGCTCGAGCCCTCCACCCGAGTACGTCGTATACCTGATCGACTTCCTCGAACACGCGGCGAGGAACCGGACGATGTTCGGGTCGCCGGCGACGAACACCCAGCTCGGATCGAGCGCGGTCTCGACCTCCTGCTGCTGCTTGATGAATCCCTCGTCCCCGCCGTATTCGGCTATCGGCAGCGTGTCGTCGCTGAAGTACGCGAGGAGTCGAGAGAGCGAGAAGTCCGCCCACACGGCGGTGCCGTCGTGCGCTTTGAGCAGCGCGATGCCAGGAGCAAGGTCCGTCGGGACGGGCGTTCCCGAGGTGGTCACAGCTTGCGCATCTTGCAAGGTGCCGTTCGCGGTGATCCCGCTGACGACGAGCCAGGCTGCGGCCACGATGACTGCGATCACTCGCCAGCGCGTGCGCTCGACCAGGATCGACGCAACGCCCAACGCAAGGGGCACGGCCAGCGGGAGCAGGCTCTGCGCGGCACAGGAGTTGGCGTTGACGCCACCCAGAACAACCAGCACGACGGTCACCGGAATCACGAGCAGCGCGAGGTCGATCTGCGAGAGACCGGTCCAGTGGCCGGTGACGATGTATTCGAGCGTCCGGCGTCGCGACCAGAGCAGCGCCAGCAGCAACGCTGCCACGGCGGCGTCGGCGGCGACAGCCGGCACCACAGCGTGTCCGCAATCGCCTGCGGCGCCGGCGAATATCGGGATCTGCTCGCGCACGAGGTTTCCGAGACCCGCGCTGAGGCTCGCCGACTCCCGGGGGATTGCGCGAAGGCTGAACAGGCCATTGGGAACGTTGACCACCAGCCAAGGCAGCATGCCGACGACACCACCTGCCACGGCGGTCGAGGCACCGCTCACGACCTCCGGCCAGCCGATGCGCGGCGCGCGCAGCAGCAACCCCACCGCGATCGCGACGACAACGCAGACAAAAAGAAGGTCGGACCACAGCGCGATGCCGGCGATGAACCCGAGCAGTGCCCAATACCGTTTCTTGCGCGCGTGGCCCCATCCGATCAGCGCCGCGACGCTCAAACATACGATCTCGAGGAGCAGGAGCTCAGCCGACCCCGGAGCGAGCCGCGTCGACCAGTACACGGCGAAGAGCGGAAAGACGGCGACCGCCAACGCACCGGCCACCGCGTGCTCCGGGCGGCGAAATGCGATGCGGCCGAACCACCAGGCGGCGAGGACGGTGAGCGCGCCGGTGAACGCCAGTGCGACTCGAATCGCCGCCAGGCTCGTCCCGAAGATCGCGACGAATGGCGCCACCAGATAGGCATCGGTCGCGCCGAAGTACTGGCCGTCCGGGTCCATCAGGACGATTTGACCGTGGAGGATGTGCAGGGCGCTGAGGCCGAGTGTCGCCTCGCTCGCGTCGAGCGGAGTCCGCAAACCGAGCGCGAGCCGGACGCCGAAGCCGAGCACCATGGCTGCGGGCAGACCCAGGGCTGTCAGCGAGGTGCGCCCGCGCGCAATCGAGGTTCGCGTGCTGCGGGCCAGCGCCGGTCCTACCGTAAAATCGGGCGGACGGCGCCGGTGGGCACGTCCGCTTCCTGCTCCACCTCCCACCGGCCTCGCATCTCGAGCAAGCCGAGGTGCCCACCCATGTCGTTGACGCGAAAGCTCGCCGCAGGAGCGACCCAGTCGTACACGGGCGTTCCGGCTGGGTGGTGAACGGACACCTGGACGATGTACCCGCCTGCAAGCAGCGGCAGGGAGTCGATGGTGTAGCGCACCGAGACTTTGTCGCCCGGAAAATGACGCGGGATGCTCACGTTGTCCATGAGCGTGTTGGTGCCGGCCAGCAGCAAGCCGTCCGCGCGCCGGATGGCCATGCCGCACACGAAATCGCCGACGTCGCGATGCACGAGCAGTTCCATGTCGATGGTCAATGGGGTACCGGTGTCGAAGCGCCTGGTGTTCTGCCCGCTCCCGTTGAGCAGGGCCGCTGAGGTGAATTCGATCGCCGGGGTCTGCGTCCGGTTGGGATCGCCGTGCACCACCCCGGTGGTCAGGTCTCGCTCGGCCGCCAGCGCATGGTCCGCGACCATCCGGTGATAGATACCCGTGACCTCCGTGGCAGGGCCATCCGCGACGATCGCTCCGTGGTTGAGCAGCAACACACGGTCGCAATACTCCTCGAGCGAGCCGAGGTTGTGACTCACCAGCACGATCGTCTTGCCTTCACGCTTATACCTGTTGAAGGTGTCGAAGCACTTCTCCTGGAAGCTGGCGTCGCCGACCGCCAGGACCTCGTCCATGACCAGCAGATCGGTCTGCCCCAGGATCGCGACGCTGAATGCGAGACGCACCTGCATGCCCGAGGAGAAGTTCTTCAGCTTCTGCTCCGCAAAATCCTCGAGCTCGGCGAACGCGAGCACCTCGTCGACCTTGTCGCGGAGCTGGGCTCGGGTGAGCCCGAGCATCGCGCCGCCGAGGAAGATGTTCTCGCGAGCGGTGAGCTCCGGATTGAAGCCGACCCCAAGCTCGAGGAACGCCGAGAACTCACCGTTCACCCGCGCATAGCCCGAGTCGGCTTTGTAGATACGACAGAGGATCTTGAGCAGCGTGCTCTTGCCACAGCCGTTGGGACCCGCGATGCCGAGGAATTGCCCCGACGGGATGTCGAAGGAGACGTCGTTGAGGGCGACGAGGTCGCTGTATCTCGACGAGCTGCGCAAGTGTGTGACCCGGTATTTCAGGGTGCTGCTCTTGTCGAGCGGGAGGCGAAATCGCTTGCGGAGATGAGAGACCTCGACGACCGGGTTCACAGCGACTCCGCGAACTTCGGCGTGAGCTTGGTGAAGACGGTGAAGCCCAGGACGAAGATGGCAACGGTGAGCAGGATCGGGATCGCGATCAGTGGCCCGATGTAGTGCGCCATGGTTGGCAGGCTCGGGTCGACCAGCGCGTAGCGCACGTCGGTGATGATCTGCGCAATCGGATTCAAACCCGCGATCACCGAGAGCTTCGGGAACTTCGAGTCGATCAACGAGAAGGGGAGGACGATCGCCGAGCCGTAGAACAGCAGGAGCGACACGATCTCCCAGATATGGCCGAGGTCTCTGAAGAAGACGAAAAGTGAGGACAGGAGCATCGAGAGACCGAGAACCAGCACGATCAGCTCGAGGTATAACAGCGGCGCGAACAGACTTCTCCACGTCAGATCGAGGTCACCAAGCAGGAGCGTGATGATCACCACGAGCACAGTGTTGATTGCGAAGGTGAGCAGAGCACTGGTTGTGGACGCGAGCACCAGGATCCAGCGCGGAAAGTACGCCTTGCGAATCAGGTCACCATTGCCGGCGACGGCGTTCATGGCCGTGGTGGTCGCCTCGGTGAAGAATGTCCAGGCGACGATCGCGATCAGCAGCTGCACGGGGAAGTCCGGCGATTTCGCGCCGGCTTTCAGCAGCACGCTGAACACCACAAACATGATCCCGAAGAGCATCAGCGGCTTGATCAGTGACCAGACGTAGCCGAGCGCGGAGCCCGTGTACTTGAGCTTGAAGCTCGTGATCGAGAGCTCCCGCACCAGGTTGAGGTTTCGCTGGAAGACACTTTTCGGGCGCGGAATCGCCTCGAGAGTGCCGCTTCCCTGCGCGACAACGGTCATGTCGAAGTCTCCAATACGAATCGCACGTGGGTGGCCGTCCCGGGCGAGTTCGAGCATACCTAAGCTGCGGCGGATTGCGGGCGCCCCGCATACCATCTGCCTTCGATGCTCTTTGAGATGACCGGGACGACCCTGACGGATTCTGCCCTGTGAAGGCGCCCCGCGAGGACGCCGACCGGCTCGCCGAAGACTTGCTGGCGACGCGTCGCCACGTCGCGGAGCTCGAGGCAGAGCTCCAGGCGCTCCGGGCGGAGCTCGCCGATGCGACCGGCAGCGCATCGGCCCGGATCGCCGTCTCCCTGGTTCGCAAGGCGAGGCGGGTGGTGCCTCCCGAGTCACGCCGCCAGCAGACCCTGCACAAAGCAGCATCCAGGACCCTGACGCTGGTCGACAAAGGTCCCTCCGCCTTGGCCGGGCTCATCCGCCGGGACCGTGACCTGCGCCGGGCGATCGGCGTGGCTGACACAGCCGCCGCCCGCCGCCGCCAGTACCGCCGCTGGCTGGCGCTGCATACCCCACGCCCCGCGGAGCTCGAGACGATGCGTCGGGTTGCAGAACGAGATGACGGCGCGCGAGTCATCAGCCTGGTCATGCCGGTGCACAATCCCGAGCGGTCCTGGCTCGAGGCCGCGATTGCATCGGTGCTCGGACAGGCGTATCCGCACCTCGAGCTCTGCGTCGCGGATGACGCATCCACAAAACCGCACGTGCGCGCGGTGCTCGAGGCTGCTCGCACGGACGCTCGCGTTCACGTCGTGTATCGGGATCGGCAGGGGGGCATCGCCTCCGCGTCAAACTCCGCGCTCGAACTTGCAACAGGAGAGTTCGTCGGCTTCATCGACAACGATGATGTGCTCCGGCCGCATGCGCTGTACTCGATGGCGGGGTACCTGCGCGAGCATCCCGAGACCGACCTCGTCTATTCCGACGAGGACAAGCTGCTGCCCGACGGCAGCCTCGGTGCACCAACATTCAAGCCCGACTTCTCGCCGGACCGTCTTCTCGCCGAGAACTACATCAACCATTTCACCCTGGTGCGCAGGACCCTCGTCAGCGACGTGGGCGGCTTTCGCGACGGGTTCGACGGCAGCCAGGACCACGACCTGATGCTGCGCGTCGCTGAGCGCGCGGCACATGTCGGGCACGTGCCGGACGTGCTGTACGCATGGCGGATGGTGCCGGGATCCACCGCGGTATCGGCCGGTTTCAAGCCACTCGCGCAGGACGCCGGGCGCCGCGCCGTCGCGGATGCGCTGCAACGTCGTGGTCTGCAGGGTCGCGTTGCTCTCGGTCCGAGTCCAGGCCTCTACGTTCCTCGCTACGAGCTCACGACCACACCGCGCGTCGACATCATCGTCGTTGCCCGGACCGACGGTGCCGATGCGAAGGACTGCGTCGCGGCGATCGAACAACGCACCACCTACGCGAATCGGGTTGTCACAGCGGTGGTTGGCGGCGCAAATACACCTGAGGCGATCAACAGTGCGGCGCGAGCGCTCAGCGGTGAGCACATAGTCCTGCTCGACGCTTCGACTCGTGTGATCACGCCGGCATGGATCGACACCATGCTCGAGCTGAGCCAACGCGTGGATATCGGAGCGGTTGGAGTCAGGCTCAGCTATCCGGACGGGACTGTGGCGCACGAGGGGATCATCTGTGGACGCCTCGGGCTTGCGAGCAGCGTCGATCAACACCTGCATGTCATCAAGGAGATGAGCGCGGTGTCGGGCGCATGCCTCATGACCCGGCGCACCGTCTTCGAGCAGGCGGGGGGTTTCGACGAGCGATTTCAGCGGGCGTACTGGGACGTCGACTATTGCATGCGCATTCGTGCGCTCGGTCAACGTGTGCTCTGCACGCCACTGGCCGAACTGACCTGGGGTGAGGCTGCACGATCCGACGGCGGCGACATCGCCGGACGGGATGCGCGCACGTTCGCCGAACGATGGGGTGGTGTCGACGAGGTCGAGGAACCATATCTCAACGTGAACGTTCTGTGGCCGACCCCGTTGAGTCTCCGCCTCGACTGACTGAGTCGTGACTCACACATTGCGTCGCATCAATCGTCCGTCGCTTTTCTGACTCCGGCGTACACTCATGCCCAGGAGGGGATAGCAAGCATCGGGACGGAGGCGAGGCACGTGAAGCTTGGACGGCTGAGTAGTTTTGTTTTCTGCGCGAGCATCATGGCCGCGCTCCCCGTGATTGGATCGACGACGATTGCGACCGCAAGCCCGGCCCCGTCAGTAGCGCATCCAGCGCCTTCACCCTCATCGCCCGCGAAGGCAGCGCCATTGCCCAAGCCGGCGGCGATGAGTTCGCCCTTCCTGACTCTGACGCCGAAAGAGCGCCTCGCTCTCGGGCACCGTTCTCTGAAGCGCGGCGGTACCGCATCCGTTACGAAGCTCGCGCTGCGAACAGCGGGACACTCGGTAACCACCGGAGCCGCAACGTCAGGGCAATCGACGTCAAGCGCCCCAAAGACGGCCGCCCCACTGGTCGCGTCAATACCGCCTGACGATCTCACCGGACTTGCGGGCAACGGACAGGGGAACGCGATCGTCAACTTCGGTGGCGATCAGGAGGTGACGCCGCCCAACGAGGACGTCGCTGCCGGCCCCACCGACCTGGTGGAGGTGGTGAACTCCACCGTGTACGTCTACGCCCGTAATGGAGGCGTTCTCGCAGCCAGCGATCTCAATAACTTCATGAGTGTGACCAACGGGTATCACAGCAGCGATCCCCGGGTGATCTATGACGCCAGCGCCGGCCGGTTCTGGTTGACGATCACTGAAGTTCCTGACGACTATTCGTCGCCGGGCAATTGTCCGGCGTCGCAGCCGGTGCTGATTGCAGTCTCGGGATCGTCGAACCCGCTGCCGCTGTCGAGCTGGACCGTCTACGCGCTCCCGATGGAGACGTTCGGGGGAACTAGTGGGCAACCGCTCACCGAGTTCGGCGATCAACCTGGGCTGGGCATTGCAACGGACACGGTGTCAGTCACTTTCGATGACTTCACCTGCGCCAACCAGTTCAACGGCAGCGAGATCGACATTCTGCAGAAGAACGATTTCGAGACCGATTCTGGAACGCATTCGGACGACTTTTTCTTTGACGGTCCGTTCGCGCCGCAACCGGTGCAGGCGATTGGTGTCATGGGGACCTCGTATGTCGTCAGCAACCAGTCTGATTGCGCAGGCAACGGATGTGACAACGGCACTCCCGCGGTCGAAGTCGACCCATTCATCGGTACGCCGGAGGCCGGTACCATTCCGGTGCCCATTCCGGTGTGGCTGACGACGTCGCCGACAGCGGTAGCCGGGACCGGGTTCCTACCTCCGGCCGATCAGGGAGGCGGGGGGCCGCAACTGCAGACCAACGACGATCGATTGCTCAATGCGGTCTATGAGAACGGACACATCTGGACGGCAGACGGGACGAGTTGTCAGCCTTCGGGCGACACGCAGCAGCGAGACTGTCTGAACTATGTGGAGATCGCCGCCAACAGCGCCAACAGCCCGCACCCGACATTGGTCAACCAGGTCAACAACGTCGGCGTCAACGGGTCCGACCTGTTCTATCCTGCTGTGACCGTCGACGGGGCGGGCGACATGATCACCGTGTTCGATGAATCCTCGACAAGCATGTTTCCCAGCATCGAGGACGCTTCGATCCCGGCGGGTGGTTCGGTCCTGAGCGGCTTCCAACTGCTGCACACCAGCGCCACGTACTACAACGGCGACGATCTGTTCAGCGGCGCATGCGACAGTGAGGGCTGCCGGTGGGGCGACTACTCCGGTGCCGCCCAGGACCCGGTCAGCACCAATCACGTCTGGGTCGTCTCGGGATCAGAAGACAGCACCGCAGACACTGCGTGCCCCACGACGCACGCCTGCTGGAACACGCGCATCAACGAGGTGACGCTGTCGGCTCCGACCATCACCGCGCTGAACCCATCGCTGGGTCCGCTCACAGGCGGACAGAAGGTGACCGTTTCGGGGACCAACCTCGGGACGGATACGACTGTCATGTTCGGCGGAAATCCGATCGCGATCAGCAACCTGACTCCGACGTCGTTCACCTTCGTCACCCCCGCCGGCACCGGCACGGACCCGGTGGTGGCTACCGACTCGCTCGGGACGACAGCCACGCTGACGTATACCTACGTCGGGCTGGCCAACTACACAGCAGTCAGCCCCTATCGGATTCTTGACACCCGCTCCGTCAATGCTGGAAAGCCTCAGCCGCTCGGACCAGGAGTGATCCGAAACGTGCAGGTCACGGGTACCGGAACGCCGCCGATCCCAGCGAACGCCACTGCCGCTGTTCTCAACGTCACCGAGGTGAGCGGATCAGCGTCGAGCCTCCTCATCGTGTATCCATTCGGCACGCCGAGACCGAACGCCTCGAACCTCAACTTCGCGGCACACACCGTGATCGCGAACCTGGTCACGGTCACGCTCGGGACACACAGTGGCAATGGGTGGGTCACCATCTACAACTCACTGGGCAGCGTCAACGTGCTCGTCGACGTCGAGGGGTACTTCCTGCCCGAGCCTGGCAGTGACGCACAGGGGCTGTTCCATCCAATCGCTCCGGTGCGCGTGTGTGACACGAGGACGCCTTCGCCCACACCGATCTGCAGCGCCCATGGGGCGCTCGGGCAGGAACAGTCGATGCTGATCGACTTCTCCACCACGGGAGGCGGGATGGTTCCCAGTGACGGCACCGCGGCAGCGGTGGTGGTCAACCTCACAGGTGTCGCTGACAGCACCTTCACGTACCTGACCCTCTTCCCACCGGTGAACGGGCTCTGCCCGTACGGTCCGGGCCACTCGCCTCCGTCCTCCACAATCAACCTGAGCGCCGGCGCGGTGCAGGCGAACCGGGTCATGGTGGCGCTGGGGCCCGGCACGTCAGGGGGGCCAAATGATGCCATCTGCGTGTACAACGCCCAGGGAAGCATCAATGTGGTGATCGACGCCAACGGCTGGTACGGCAGCTCGACCGCGGTAGCTGCTGGGTACCAGTTCCAGGCGCTTCCCCCGACTCGGATCTGCGACACCCGTATCTCCACCACGTCCTGCACCGAGGGGGCGATCGGCTCCGCGGTGAGCCGCTTGATCCCGGTGGCCGGCGACCTGGACATCCCGGCCTTCACCAGCCCGACGGTGGTGGTGGCAGTGGTCGCCAACCTCACCGCGATCGCGCCGACCGCGACCACGGTCGAGATCCTCTACCCGGGGAACCTCGCCCACCACCCGACGGCATCGGATCTCAACGTCAACGCCGGGGAGGTGCTGCCCAACCTCGCAGTGATGGAGATCGACACAGCCCCGGCCGACCCGAACGACGGGAAGGTTTTCCTTTACAACAGCGCCGGCAGCGTGAACGCCGTCATCGATATCGAGGGCTGGTTCCAGTAGGCGAACCCACCCGTTAGAGCGGCCCAGGCCGGACGCGCCGATCACGCGTGTGACACGTGATCGGCGCCTGGCCGGGTCGCGGCATCGTCCGTCTTGTATAACTGTGCCCGCGGCGTCAACGCGATCGAGGCTGGATTCAGTAGCTGTGGCATGGATGAAGGTGCTTCCCGAGATGGAAGGAGTGCTCAACGCAATGGCATCGCGCCCGCTTGCGGAGCGGCTCGGCGCGATCGATGGCGTCATGGTCAAGACGTTCAAGAAGTGGACGGATCAGCGCGGCTATTTCATCGAGCAACTGAAACGCGGCGATCTTGACGACCAGGGACGGCCGTTCCTTCCTGATCAGCAGTTCGCCCAGATGTCGCGAAGCCTCGCTTACGCGCGCGGAGGCAATCCTCCGGAGCTGATCAAGGCGTTCCACTGGCACAAGCGTCAGTGGGACTACTGGGACATCGTGCAGGGAGACGCACGGGTCGTGCTCGTCGACCTCAGGCACGATTCGCCGACGGAGGGCCGCGTCCAGTCGCTGATGCTCGGTGAGAACGCGCCCCGGATGGTGGCCATCCCGCCGCTGGTGGCCCACGGCTACCAGTGCCTATCGCAGCGGGACGTGATCCTCAACTATTACGTCACCGAGCCGTATAGCGCTGACGATCCCGACGAGGGACGGATTGCGTGGAACGATCCGCGTATCGGCTTCGACTGGACGATCGAGAACATCTGACGTGCGTCTCCTGGTAACCGGTGGCGCCGGATTCATCGGTAGCGAGTTCGTCCGCATGACACTTCGCGAACATCCGGACGACTCGGTGGTGGTCCTGGACAAGCTCACCTACGCCGGCAATGAGCGCAACCTCGACAGCGTTCGCACCGATCCGCGATTCCGGTTCGTGCGTGGCGACATCTGCGACGCAGCGAAGGTCCGAGAGGTTGCGGAGGGCGTCGACGTCATCGTGAACTTTGCGGCGGAGTCGCACGTTGATCGGTCACTCGAAACGCCGGGACAGTTCATCCTCACCGACGTCTACGGGACGTTCGTCCTCATGGACGCCGCGCGCGAGCACGGGCACGAGCGCTTCCTGCAGGTCAGCACCGACGAGGTCTACGGCGAGATCGCCCGCGGTCTCAGCGTCGAGGGTGATCCGCTCCAGCCTCGAAGCCCGTACAGCGCGAGCAAGGCGGGTGGTGAGCTCCAGATCCAGGCGTATCGGACCTCATATGGCTTCCCGGCGATCGTCACCCGCGGATCCAACACCTATGGTCCGTACCAGTATCCCGAGAAGATCATTCCGCTGTTCATCACCAATGCGATCGACGACCGCCCGCTGCCCATCTATGGTGATGGCGGCGCGGTGCGCGACTACCTGTATGTCGAGGACCATGCCCGCGGCATCGATTGCGCACTCCGCTGCGGCACCACCGGCATGGACTACAACATCGGCGCGGGCGGTGAGACCGACGGCATCACCGTCGCCGACACCGTCTTGCGGCTGCTCGGCAAGCCGAGCTCGTTGAAGCAATTTGTGCGCGACCGTCTCGGCCACGACCGCCGCTATGCGTTGGACTCCACGCGCCTGTCGGGACTGGGATGGCATCCAACCATGACGTTCGAGGCGGGCATGGAACGGACGGTCACGTGGTTTCTGGAGCACGAGGAGTGGTGGCGACCGCTCAAGTCCGGCGAGTTCTGGGAGTTCTACCAACGCAATTACAAGCCGGTGCAGGCCGGCGGAGCCCCGCTATAGGGGTGGTGTCGATGCGGTATCATCGAAAGCCGAAAGAGGTCAAACGCGCCAACACCGGGTTGGTTCTGACCGCAAGGGATGGACTCAGGTGCCCGACACGGCTTCAAAGAAACGCGCGCTTCTCACAACAGGCCGGGGTTCGGTCGAGTCGTTGCGAACCGTAGTCGTGATGCCCGCGTACAACGCGGCCAGGACGCTCGAGACGACTCTCGCGAAGATCCCTCCCGGCGTGGTGGATACGATCATCCTGGTCGACGATGGCAGCCGCGATGGCACCGCCGCCCTCGCGGTGTCGCTCGACCTCGTGGTGATCTCGCATCCGCACAACGCCGGGTACGGCGCCAACCAGAAGACCTGCTACATCGAGGCACTCCGCGACGGCGCGGATGTCATCGTCATGCTCCACCCGGACGGGCAGTACGACCCGGCAATTCTCGACGACATGGTCGAGGTCATCCGCAGGGGCGAGGCCGATGTCGTGCTCGGCTCACGCTTTCTCAATCCCGGTGGCGCCCGGGCGGGAGGCATGCCGTGGTGGAAGCGCATCTCGAATCGCTTCCTCACGGGCTACGAGAACCGTGTCCTGGGACTCGGCCTCACCGAGTATCACACCGGGTATCGCGCGTACAGTCGCAAGTTCCTCACCACCGTGCCATTCCTGCGCAACTCCAACGATTTCGTCTTCGACACGCAGATCCTCACCCAGGCCGCGTCCTTCAAGTTCAAGGTTGCCGAGGTCCCGGTGACGACCAAGTATTTCGACGATGCCTCGTCGGTGAACTTCCGAGTTTCGCTGATCTACGGGCTGAAGACGGTCTGGACGGTCAACCGCTACATCCTGCATCGCCTCGGGCTGCGGTCCCGCCGCTACTCGCGCTGAACGGCACTCGACGATCGCGCTGCGTCGTCAGACACGATCACTGCGCGATCGCAATATCCGCTGGTCGCCGCGAGCGTGTCCCCGGCTCGACCAGCGCCAGCGCAAGCCCGGCGAGGATGAGCACACCACCGATCACCGTGGCGAGCGACGGGATCGCGCCGAGGATCAGCAATGCGAGCACCGCGGCCAGTGGCGGCTCTCCGAGGAACGACACCGAGACGAGCAGCACAGGAACATGGCGCAGTGCCCAGTTGTACACGGTGTGTCCGCCGATCGTGCAGATGACAGCGAGTCCAAGGCATGCGAGCGCGACCTTCGGCGACGGAAGGTGCGCGACGCCCGCGGTGACGGCGGTGAGTGCCGCGATCACGCACACCACCGCATAGACGATCGCCGAGTACCCCGCAACGCCGAGATTCGCGCGAACGCTGCGCCCGATCAGCAGGTAGCCGGCGAGACACAGGCCACCGGCGATGGCGAGCAGGTCACCACCGAACGCGGTGCTGTCGATGCGAAAGTCCCCTGCGCACGTGACAATCGTTCCGACGACGGCGAGCCCAACCCCTGCGAGCATCTGTCGAGAAACCCGTTCTCCCAGAAGGCGTTTGCCGAGTGGCGTCACGATGATTGGGTGCAGTGACACGAGCAGGACGCTGGCTGCGACAGAGGTGTACTTGAGTGACTCGGTCCAGAGCAGGAAATGCCCCGCGAGGAACACGCCGCTCACCACGACGAGCCCGTACTGCGACGCGCCGTGCGGGAGCACCTTCCGCCGGGCGTCACGGATGACCCATGGAGCCAGCAGGACTGTGGCCATGCCCATGCGCAACCAGACGATGGTCGCCGCGTCATCGCCGGCCGCTTTGATGAGGATTGCCGAGAAGGAGACCGCGACGGTGGCTGCGACCAGCGCCCACCCCGGCGAGGGCGTGCGCGAGCGTGCAACCGCCATGCTCACTTGTGGCGCTCGCGATCCCGCGCCTTCTGCAGCGCCGAGTACCCGCCGAGCACCTCGCGGATACCGCCATCCTCGATTGCCCAGGTGCGCGTCGCCACCGCGTCGATCAGCGCCCTGTCGTGAGTCACCAGCACCATCGCTCCCGGGTACTTGACCAGCGCCGCTTCCAGGACCTCCTGGGCGGGGATGTCGAGGTGATTGGTCGGCTCGTCGAGGAGCAGCAGGTTGGTTTCCTCGATCGCCAGCTTGCCCATCATCAGCCGGGCGCGCTCGCCACCGCTCAGATCACCGACGAGCTTGAGCGTGTCGTCTCCGCTGAACAGCAACGAACCGAGGAGCGTGCGCGCTCGTTCTTCGCCGACCGGGTGCGTCGCCAGCAGATCCGCCAGCACGGTGCGATCGTCCTCACCCGCGGGCACGTCGGCATCGCCGTGCTCGAGCGATTGCCCGAGATCCTGCCGGTACAACCTGCGAACGCTCCGCGGACCGAGCGTGAGTGTCCCGTCGAGCGGCGCAAGGTCGCCGGCAAGCGTGTGCAGGAGCGTGGACTTTCCACTGCCGTTCGGCCCGATCACCGCGATGCGCTCTCCCGGCACGATGGTCAGCGGCGGAACCATGAGCAGCGGTTCGTCGCGACCGATGACGAGATTCACGCCCTTGAGGGTCACCCGCGACGCGGGCGCGCTTGCGAAGCGCAACCGGGGCTTCCTGTCGACAGTCGGCGGTGTCACGCGTTCCAGGCGGTTGAGCCGCGTCTGCCGGCCGCGCGCCTCGCGTGCACGCTGACCGGCTTTGTACTTGCGGATGAACTCTTCCTGGTGGTCGATGTACGCCTTCTGGGCTGCGAACTCACGTCGACGCCGCTCGCGTCGCTCGACACGCAGCTTGGTGTACTGCGTGTAGTTGCCCGGGTACTCCTCGATGGTGCCGCCGGCGACTTCGATGACCTGCGTGCAGACGTTGTCGAGGAAGCGCCGGTCGTGGGAGACGAGCACGAACGCCGTCGAAACGCCGCGCATGAAGTCCTCGAGCCACTCGATCGCGGCCAGGTCGAGATGGTTGGTGGGCTCGTCGATGAGCAGGAGATCCGCGTCCTGCACGAGCAGCTTGGCGAGCTCGAGGCGGCGTTTCTGACCGCCGCTCAGTTGCGACGGATGGCGTTGCTGCGTCTCGGTATCGAGGCCGAGACCGCCGAGCGCCTCCCGGGCCGTCGCCTCGAGCTCATAACCACCCTGGTCGATGTAGCGATGCTGAACATCCCCGTACTGGAGCAACAGCTTCTGGGCGTCGGGACGCGTGCCGTCGGCAAGCAGCGGCTCGAGCGTGGTCATCTCGTGATGCATCGCCGCCAGGTCCTCACGCGAAGCCATCACCTCGTCGAGGATGGTCTCTGCAACCGGTTCCGGTGCATCCTGCGGGAGGTAGCCGATCCGAAGTCCGCGCTGCCATTCCACGGTTCCCTGGGTTGGTTCGCGCGCTCCGCTGATCAGTGTCAGGAGCGTGGTCTTACCCGCGCCGTTGGCGCCAACAACCGCGATGCGCTGGCGTGTTTCAACGCGGAACGTGACGCCTTCGAGGATGCTCTCTGCACCGAAGGCGACACCCACGTCGCGCAGGTTCACCAGGGACAAGCGCCTACTGCCCTGTCGCACCCTCGCGGGCGACGATGCGCCGCACGATGGCCACCGACGACGCGTAGGTGGAGTCCATGCCGAAGTACGACAGGCCGCGCGCGCCAAGTGTGCGGGCCTGCGTGTACGGGGTGTCGGATGCATAGTGGATGACGCCGAAATCGATGGGCAGCTTGGAGAAGTTCACCGGCTCACCGGTCGGATAGCGCGCAGGCTGGGTCATCTCATACACAGCGTTGCAGTATGGACCAGCCTCCATCTCGACCACGGTGAAGGCTTCGCGGTAGTAGAAGTCGAGGTAGCCGCGGTTCTGCAGGAATGTCCCCTTGACGCTGACCGCGCGCTGGTTGTCGAGGCCGCTGCCGAAGCGGAGGTACGGTGCGATATCGGACACCGAGAAGGCGTTGTCGAGCCAGTACGTCGATCGGCTGTGCTCGTCATGGACGACGCTGCTGATCATCACGTCCCCGACGTCGGCATTGAGGGTTGCCGCCTTGCCGAGGACGTAAACGCCGCGCAGATCGACGGTCTCAGCCACCTCGCGCAGGATGTTGTACGCAGCGAGACCGAGCGGGTAATCGATGTTGACGATCACGGCCCGGCTCGCAGCGAGCGCAGCCCGCTCAATCGGCAGCACGCGTTCGTCGCAACGTTCGGGATCGACGCGATCCAGCGGGATGACCTGCGCGGCGACGTCGAGGGCGGTCCGGCTGGTGACATTCAGCGAGCCCGCATCGCGCTCCTCCCGTCGCAGCGCGGCACGCTCGGACTCGGGCAGTAGACGGAGACGCTCTCGCGCCGCGTAATAGAGGAAGTTGTTCCAGTGGCCCTGGGCGGTGCCGTCGCGAAAGCGCTGGAGCTCGTCGCGAAGTTCGCCGCCGCCGTCTCGATCGACCGCGGACGCCAGCTCGTCGGCGTGTCGGGGTGCTGTGCCGGTGAGCAGGTTGGCGATCGCGTGGGAGTTGCTGCTCACGAAGTACACCGGCCGGTCCAGCAGCGACTCGGACCGCATCAGTCCGGTGACCTGCTGCCACCAGCGCCGGGTCACGCGCGCATACCCCACCTGGGTACCGCCGAGCATCCGCACCCGCATCGCCATGCCGTGCTCCGCGATCTGTGCGAGCCGGGTCCCGAACGCCAGGCCCCAGATCTCGTACAGCTGCAGCCAGTCGTCCTCGCGGCCCCCGCAGGCGCTGGCGACCTCTCCCGGCGTCAGGTCCTCGATGCGCTCGACCCCGGAGCCGTGGAGCGCGACCCGGAGCTTGTTGAGCTCGATCTGGAGCGCCACCATCGTCGGGATGAGGTCGTCCACGTCCGAGGCGCTGGCGATCAGGACGGCGAGCGTGCCCTCGCCATCGTCGTACCAGCGCCGCCGCCGGCCCGGTGCGCTGACCTCGGTCCATTCACTGAAGGGGCGGAACCCGCGCTGCGCGAAGACGTCGGCCGACTGGCCCATGACGACGAGTCGCGCCCGGAAGATCGCATCCGGGAGCCGCCTCACCGCGTAGAGCAGCGCACCGAGATCGAGCTCGATGGAAGCGGCGAGCGGATGCAGGCTCGATCCCATCGCCTTGTGCGAGTGCTCGAACACCCGAAGCTGGGTGTCCCCGCTGCTGCGCAGGATGGTCGTATAGGTTCGGTGGTAGACCTCCACCGCATCGACCAGCGCGGTCTCCTCGGCCGCCGGCTCCGTCCCGGACAGGCCCGAGAGGGGAGCCTGCGGGACCGGCCCGCGTCCCAACTCGTGCAGCACCATCGCACCCATTGTCGCCGGTCTCCGTACGGCGGGCACATCGGGCTGGCTATCCTGCCCCGGCTGTGGGAAGAATCGCCGTCACCGGTTCGGTCGCCTTCGACACCATCATGGAGTTTGGCGGGCGCTTCGGCGACCACATCCTTCCCGACAAGACCAACGAGCTGAACGTCGCATTTCTCGTGGACCGGCTCGAGAAGCGCCGGGGCGGAACCGCCACGAATATCTGCTTCTCGATGGCGCTGCTCGGCGAACAGCCGCTGCTGTGCGCCGCCGTGGGCGGCGGCGACTTCGTCGAATACGCCGCAGCGCTGGAGTTCGAGGGTGTCGACATGTCCGCGGTGCTCACGTGTGACGACGTCGGCACCGCGACCGCGTTCATCACGACCGACCGGGACGGCAACCAGATCACCGCGTTCTACCCGGGTGCGATGGCGAGAGCTGCCGGCGTCGATCTGAGCGTGCTGCGCGACATCTCCGAGGTGATCGTGGGCGCGGACGATGCGGGAGCCATTGCCCTGCACATCGACCAGGCGAAGGCGCTCGGCGCGCGCCTGCTGTTTGCCCCGGCGCAGCAGATCCCCGCGATGTCCGATGTGGTGCTGCGCCGCGGTCTCGAGCAGGCTTGGATTGTCGCTGGCAATGACTACGAGTTCGAGATGATCCGCGAACGGACCGGGTTGTCGGTCGATGACCTGAGCGCATCACGCACCGTCGCGGTGACGCATGGTTCTGCGGGCAGCGAATTGCGCACGCCCGATGGCGTGTCGATGATCCCAGCGGCGGCAGTCACCGAGATGGTGGACCCGACCGGCGCAGGGGATGCGTATATCGCAGGCCTGGTCACGGGTTTCCGAGCCGGGGCCACACCGGATGTCGCCGGCCGCATGGGCGCGCTGGCGGCCGCGTACGTCGTCGAGCAGAACGGACCGCAGCGCCATCGATTCGATGTGCCGGGATTCCGTGCCCGGTATCAGACGGCGTTCGGGGTCGCTCTCGATCTGCCGTTCACAGCGCCGGGCGTAGAGTGATCGGCATGGAAGAAGCGGTCATCGTCAGCGCCGTGCGGACACCGGTCGGCACCTTCGGCGGTGTGTTCGCGGACGTGCCGGCGACGAGGCTCGGATCGATCGCGGTGGAGGAGGCGCTGCGCCGTGCCGGCATCGATTCCGTCGACGAGGTGCTGATGGGCAACGTGCTCCAGGCCGGCCTCGGACAGAACACCGCGCGCCAGTCGGCGATTGGCGCCGGACTTGCCGAGAGCGTCCCGTCGACGACGATCAACAAGGTGTGCGGCAGCGGGCTCAAGACGGTCGCCCTCGCCGCGCAGGCGATCCGCGCCGGCGACGCCGAGTGCCTTGTTGCGGGCGGCATGGAGAACATGTCGCGAGCGCCGTACCTTATGGAGAACGCGCGTTACGGATACCGCCTCGGCCACGGCCAGCTGGTCGACGGCATGATCCGCGACGGTCTCTGGTGCGCCTTCGACGACTGTCACATGGGCAGCACCGCCGAGAACATCGCGCGTGAGTTCGAGGTGAGCCGCGAGGATCAGGATATGTTTGCGGCGGGCTCGCAGCAGAAGGCTGAACCCGCGATCAAGAGCGGCCGCTTCAACGACGAGATCGTCCCCGTCCCGGTGCAGCGCAAGAAGGAAACAGTACTGGTCGACACCGACGAGCACCCACGCCCGGGCACAACGGCCGAAACCCTGGCCGCATTGCGCGCCGCCTTCGCCAAGGACGGCACCGTGACTGCCGGAAATGCCAGCGGCACGCGCATCCTCGTGACGTTGCTCTACGAGATGCAGAAACGCGATGCACAGCTCGGCGTTGCAGCATTGTGCATCGGCGGCGGCCAGGGCATCGCCATGGTCCTGGAGCGAAGTTAGCCAAGCGGGTCTTTGTCGTGGACAGTGCCCTGACTGCCTGGCTGGCGAGGTCACAGGGTGGCACCGCGCAGCGTCGTCTGGGAAGCCCGTTAGCTTGCTTCGACGCCGCTGAAGAGGTCGGTCTCGGGCAGCACCGCCGGTTTGCGCGACATCGCGAGCTGGAAGTGTTCGTCAGCGAATTGCTTGAGGACCTCGTCAGGCATCGTCAGCTGTGGCCAGTCCTCAGAGATCTGACTGTGGTGAGCGCGGAGCGCATCGCGCTTGCGTCCGATGACGTTGACGGTGTCGATGGTGGTTGTCACGTCCTCGTCCGCCGTGAGGAATTCCATCTCATCAGGGCTCGCATCTCCGAATGGCGGGTCCATGCCGGCTGCCTTGGCGGTCTCCACCATGCGCTCGAACTCCGTGCGTGGGAACGCGGTGTAGTAGAGCTTCTGAACACGCCAGGGCTCGCCGGCGTCCTTGAACAGCGGCTTGAGACGCGCAGCCTCAACGGCGAGCAGTGTGGCGCGGTGCGTCTGGATGTGATCGGGATGACCGTATCCGCCGTTTCCGTCATAGGTGACAACAACGTGGGGACGGAAGCGGCGGATCTGGGCGACGATCCTGCCCACCGCCTCGTCGATCGGGGCCATCCAGAAGGCGCCGGGGAGAAAGTTGGTGTCTGTGCCGGCCATCCCCGAGTCGCCGTAGCGCAGGAACTCTACCTCGTCGACCTTGAGGATTCGGAGTGCCTCACGCAACTCGGCCTCGCGGATCTCGGCGAGGCGTGGGCGCGTGGTCTCCTCCGGCATGTCAGCAGCGACGATGGTCGCGAGCTTGCCGTCGGTGCAGCACACGACGCACGTCTTCACGCCGCGGTCGGCGTACGTGGCCAGCGTGCCGCCCATCGTGATGGTCTCGTCGTCCTCGTGCGCGTGCACCGCCATCAGGCGCAGTCCGGTGTCTGCCATCACTCCTCGGCGATGGTCACCGACTGCATCACGTCGTCCTTGCGGATCGCGCCCACGACGTCCATGCCTTTGACCACCTGGCCGAAAAGGTTGTACGACTTGGTGAGCTTGTGACGGTCGTCCACCGTGCAGATGAAGAACTGCGAGCCGTTGGTGTTGGGGCCCGAGTTGGCCATCGCGACGGCGCCTGCCTCGTACTCGCCCTGGACGGGCTCATCGTCAAAACGGTATCCGGGACCGCCCCGGCCGGTGCCCTCGGGACAACCACCCTGGATCACAAAGTCATCGACGATGCGATGGAAGGTCAGACCGTCGTAGAACCCGTCCTTTGCAAGAAAGACGAAGTTATTGACCGACTTCGGCGCGCGGGTCGCGTCGAGGGCGATGACGATGTCGCCGCGGTCGGTCTTGATGGTGGCGGTGTAGCGCTTTGCGGGGTCGATGACCTGCTCAGCGGCGGTGTAATTCTTCTTGGGCATCGAGGCAGTCTACCCGGGGTGGCCGGGTAGACTGCCGGCCGCCGGGAGGATCAGAGCGCGGCGCTCGATGCCGTGACGGCGGCGGGGGAGCTGGTCGACGAGGGGGGCGTCGACGTGGAGGGCTTGGTCGTGAATCCGCCGAAGCGAACCCGGATGTAGGTGCTGAGGTTGAGGTTCATGAGCTTGCTGACGCCGGCCGTGGCGGTGCTGCTCAGCGTGGTCTCCTGGGTCTTGGTGATCTTGCCGTTGGTGACCGCCTTGTTCAGGCGGGTGGTGATCTTGGCCATCACGGCGCTCTCGACGGCCTGGGCCTTCGATCCGTCGATCTGAGCCAGCGGCTCGCCGTTGAGCAGGTCCTTGAGGACGGTCGTGCGGCTCAGGCCGGTCTCCTTGACCGACTCGCGGAAGAGGGCCAGGGCGATGTGCTTCGCCGCGACAGCTTTGGCGCCGGCGTTGCCGGTTTTCGCCGTGTTCGGCGACGGCGTCGCCGCAAGTGTCGAAGCGTTGCCGCCGCTGATCCCGGCTGCCAGAGCAGGGATGATCGAGACCGTGGCGATCCCGCCGACCGCGACGACGGCAAATGCGGCCGCGCTGAGCGCGACCCTTTTGGTGAAGAAATTCCTGAACATCCCAGTGCTCCTCTGCCTTTCGACTTGTTTTATGGTGGGCGGTGTCCTCATTCTCTCCGGCAGTCCTGCGCCTTTCCCTGAGCCACTGCTGAGACGTGACGGTCGCCCCCGATCCGCCTGCAACACGGAGGCATCACGTGGACGGTGCCACCGCGCGGCCGGTGGTCGGGCTCTTCGGGGCGTTCGACACCGGGGACCTCGGCGAGGTCGCGCTGCGCCGAGTTCTTGAGGAGGAGCTCCGCCGGCGACGCCCCGACATCGATCTCGTTGCCCTCGCACCGCTTGGCGCCGAGCGTCCCATTCCCGGCGACGAGGGCCGGCCGGCGCGTCCGCTGCCACCAGGCGCGAGCATCGATTCACTCGGTCTCGATGCCCTGATCATCACGGGCGATGTGCTCGGGGACGAGCAGCATTGGAAGGCCCGGTATCCGACGGCACCGGAGGTGGTCGCCGATCGCGCCGTGGTCACCCTGGTCCTCACGGGAACCAGGAGCGGCCAGAACGCGGCACCTGTGGTCACCTGGTTTGCCGTCGGTGCGGTGGGGGGCGAGGTGGACCTAAACGCGCTGCACGGCAGAAGCGTCTGGGCTCGAGATCCTGCAACCGAGCAGCAACTCGGCAGCGCGGCCGTGCAGTCGGGGGATCCGCTCCTCCTTGCTGGGCGGGTGTTCGCTCCCGACGCGCTTCGCCGCCGGCTCGACCTGCTCCGCATGTGTGGCGCGGTGCCGGCAGGGCGGAGGGTCGTTATCGAGACGGCGTCCGGCCTGGCGGCCTCCCCGACGAGCGAGCATCTCCTCGCGGCGGTGACCTCGGAGCTGCACCGCGATCCCAAACTCGCGGTGGTCATTGCAACCCTGAACCCCACCGGACAGCCGCTGGACTCGATGGTCCGCGTGGCGGGGTTGATCGCCGAGCGCGTCCATCGCCTTCCAGCCTGGGTTGGACTGGATGACATCGCTGCCGCAATGTCGGGATCGGTCGCCGTGATCGCCACGTCTCCCGCCGGAGCCCACCTCGCCACGTCGCTCGGAGTTCCGGCCGGGGCTGTGGAGACCGGGCTCGGCGACCATTTCGACCCGGCGATACCCATGCTCTCGTTAGACGGCCCCGATGCGCTCAAGGCGCTCGTCGCGGGCGGCCATCCGGCTGCGACCGAGAAGACGATCGCGACACTCGACGGCGCCCTGGCGGAGCTCGCCGACCGGCTCCCGCGCACTGCGGCCGCGGACCGGACCGACCCCGAGGCTGAGGAGGCATCGGCGCTCGCCGTCCTCCAGCAGCGCCTGGTCGACGAGCGCACCGCATTGCAGGCAGAGCTGTCCCGTGTCCAGGCCGAGCTCGACCATCTCCGAGCTTCGCCGGAGCATCGACTCGCAGAACCGATTCGCGAGGGGTATCGACGGTGGCAGCGGCGCCGCACGTGATCCGGTTTCCCGAGGTTGCTCGGCCCGATGTGACTGTGGTGATGCTCACGTACAACCGGTGGGACCTCACCAGGGAGGCGCTCCGGTTGCTCGCCGAAACCACCGAACCGCGCTACGAGGTGGTGATCGTCGACAACGCCTCCACGGACGGAACGCTCGAGGAGCTCGATCGCGTGTCCGGGGCGACCATCCTGCGCAACCCGCGCAACCTCGGGTTCGGTCCGGCGAACAACCAGGGCGCCGCGATGGCGAGAGGCCGGTACCTGCTGCTGCTCAACAGCGACGCGTGGGTCAGACCCGGCTGGCTCGAGCCGCTCATCGAGGTGGCTGACGCCGAGCCGGGGGTCGCGGCCGTGGCGCCGAAGCTCCTCTACCCCGACGGGCGCCTCCAGGAGGCGGGATCGATCGTGTGGCGCGACGCGAGGGTCCGCCAGTACGGGGATGGCGACCTCCCCAACCATCCCGAATACAACTTCCGGCGAACCGTCGATTACGCGTCGGCGGCCTGCCTGCTGGTCCGGCGCTCCGCATTCATCGCGGTGGGCGGTTTCGACCCTCGCTTCGCGCCCGTCTACTGCGAGGACGTCGACCTCTGCCTCGCCCTTGCCGCCGGTCCTGGGCGGGTGGTCTACCAGCCTCGCTCGGTGGTCGAGCATGTCCGCGGTGCATCGAGCACCGGTGGGATGCCGAGCGCCCGAATCGAGCGCAACCGCCGTCTGCTCCGGGCCCGGTGGCGCTCGGTCCTCGATCGGCGCCCGCCCGAGAGCTGGCGCGTCGAGCCGAGCGCGCTCATCGGTGGCCGCGACGCGATGACCTGCGAACGGTTCCTGGTGCTGACGGGGCCACGACCGGACGCTTCCGGAACGCCGGAGCAACGCCGCCTCGCTACGGCGGTCGAGGCCGCGGCCCGGCGCTGGCCGGCGGCACGGTGGACGGTGTCCTCGCTCGACGGCGCGGCGGCCACGAGGCCGGATGCGCTGGGCGACGCCGGCATCGAGGCGGTGACCGGCGTCCCATCCTGGGAGGCCTGGCTCGCCGGCCGTCGCTATCACTACGGGATCGTTGCTGTGGCCGATTCCCGCTGGAGTGAGGGTGCGCTGGACGGCGCGATTGGCGCAAGTCAGCCCCAGGCGGTGCGTATTCCGGTGGCCTCTGACGCCGATCTCGGGGCTTTGGCGCGAGCATTTGGTCGCCCCGATCCGGGCATTTGGGCGTAGGTGCGTTAGAGTTTCGATCCCGAGGCGACAAACACGGAGGCGCTCATGAAGGTCGTCGTCTGCGTCAAGCAGATCCCCGACCCCAATACCACCGGCCAGCTCGACCCGACCACGCATTTGCTCAAACGCGAGGGGGTTGAGGTCGTTCTCGATCCCGGCGATGAGTTCGGAGTCGAGGCGGGACTGCAGCTCGTCGAGGCGCAGGGTGGCGAGGTGACCGTGGTCTCGATGGGCCCGGAACGGGGCATCGACGCCGTCCGAAAAGCCCTCGCGATGGGTGCGGCAAAGGGGATTCTGATCTCCGACGACGCCTTGCGCGGCTCCGACGCCCTGACCACTGCTAGGGTCCTGGCCGCCGCGATCCGCCGCGAGGGCTTCGACCTGGTCATCACCGCCACCGAGTCGACGGACGGGTACTCAGGCGTGGTGCCGCAGATGATCGCCGAGTTGCTCGACGTGCCGGCGGTGACCTTCGCGAAGACGGTGGAGGTCGATGGAACCACGCTCAAGGTCAAGCGTCAGACCGAGGCCGGGTATGACCTCGTCGAGGCGACCCTCCCCGCCGTCGTGAGCGTGACAGCCGGCGTCAACGAGCCCCGGTACCCCTCCCTCAAGGGAATCATGGGCGCCAAATCGAAGCCGCTCGACCGGCTCACCTCCGGGGACCTCGGTCTCGACGGCGCCGGCGGCGCCTCCGCAGGCCAGAGCATCACCGGAGTCGAACCCGCGCCCCAGCGTGCCGCGGGATCGATCGTCAAGGACGACGGCGAGGGCTATAAGCGCATCGCGGACTTCCTCGCCGAGAAGAAGGTGATCTGAGCGATGGCTCTGGGAAAGATCTGGGTGTTCGCCGAGATCGCGGGCGGTAAGCCCGCGCCGGTCGCCCTTGAGCTGCTGACCAAGGCCCGGTCGCTCGCCGGCACGGTGGAGGCCGTCGCGTTCGCGCCGGATGCCGCCGATGCGGCCGCCGATCTCGGGGCGCACGGGGCGACGACCCTCTTCGCCGGCACCGATGCCCTCTGGGGTGAGCTGCTTCTCGGCGGCCCGGCGGCCGACGCGCTGGCCGCTCTCATGCACGAGCACAAACCCGACCTGGTGCTCTTCGGGATGACCTACACCTCGCGCGATGTGGCGGGACGGCTGGCGGCCAAGCTCGGCGTCCCGGTGCTCGCCAACGGCCTCGACGTGACCGATGGTGATGGCATCTCGGTCCACTCGGCGGTCTTTGGTGCCACCCTCAATGTCGTGACCCGCTTCGAGGCCGCCGGACCGGCCCTCGCCATCATTCGCCCCAAGTCCTTTGTGGCCGAGCCCAGCGGCGGCGGTCCGGCAGCCGTCACCCAGGTCACATCTGCGATCGACGACAAGCACAAAGCAGCCCGCGTGACGGATCGGGTCGCCGATGTCGCCGCCGGCCCGAAACTGGAAGAGGCGCCGATTGTCATCAGCGGCGGACGCGGCCTCGGCGATCCCAAGAATTTCGAGCTCCTTGATCAGCTCGCAGCGGCACTCGGTAACGCTGCAGTCGGAGCGAGCAGAGCAGTCGTGGATGCGGGCTGGGTCCCGTATGCGATGCAGGTCGGTCAGACCGGCAAGACGGTCAAGCCGGCTGTGTATCTCGCATTCGGCATCAGCGGAGCGATGCAGCATACCGTTGGAATGAAGGGCGCGAAAGCAATTGTTGCGGTCAATAGAGACGAGAACGCGCCGATCTTCAAACTTGCAGACCTCGGGGTTGTCGGTGATGCCCTCAAGGTGCTCCCCGCGCTCGTCGAAGAGGTGAAGAGGCGCCGGTCATGAGCACTGCACTGGATCGATTGCAATTGCCCGACAGTCCGCTGGCGCCGAAATTCGCAGGTATACTCGGATCTGCGATGGACGACAAGGTCATTGTCGACCTTCTGGGCCAGGTCGGTAACCTCTTCACGTCGAGTCTG
>Ga0182024_10002540_pt1 | contig 45063 bp, 27 predicted proteins | sample P32metaG_FD_120480 | JGI IMG/M metagenome (GOLD analysis project Ga0182024, IMG submission 120480) | Permafrost microbial communities from Stordalen Mire, Sweden - P3-2 metaG (Illumina Assembly) | ecosystem: Environmental > Terrestrial > Soil > Wetlands > Permafrost | place: Sweden: Stordalen... | reverse complement strand
CCACCGCGCTGTTGAGCCTGGCGACCTCGGCCGCCGGCAGTGGAGCCGGGACGGCGGGAACGACGTTCTTTGACAGCACCAGCGCGACGACGGTGCAGACGAAGGGAGCACAGACCTATAACAACCCTGTCGTCCTGACGGACACGGCGGTGCTGACGTCCACCATGGGCGGCGCCATTGATTTCAAGAACACGGTGGACTCGACGAGCGGATCTATAGGCGGGCAGGCGCTGACAGTTGCAACCGACGGCACGGCGCAGTTCGACGGCGCGGTGGGCGCGAACGAGGAGTTAGCGTCACTCACGACCGAAGGCGTCACAAACGTCAATACAAGCGGCAGCACACTCTTTGACATGGATGCGAGCGTGCATGGATTGGGCGTGAGCTCCTTCGTTGTCGACGTGAAGAATCCCGTGACATTTGACGTGTCCAACAGCAGCTCGGCCAATCCGAGCGTGCAATCAGGCGGGAGCCAGACATACGAAGCGGCAGCGACTCTTCTTGAGGATACCTACCTGATCGACACCTCCGATCCGGGCGGCAATATCGACTTCGAGAGCACGGTGGATGACGGCAGATACGTGATGTCAATGATGTCAAGCCCGCCGAATCCGCCTACTTCACTAACCGTCGAGACCAACGGCACATCGGAGTTCGACGGCGTGGTCGGCGGCGGCGCGGCAGATGGCGGTACGCTGGGCGAACCCGGTCCCCTGGAGACACTGACGACCGAAGGGTACACCAACGCCGGCGCTGGAACCACGGCTGCCAGCGGCACGACGCTCTTCGACATGAATGCCGCTTTGGCCGTGACGTATCACGAGGGCGTAAGCGCGTACAACATCGACGTGAAGAATCAAGTGAAGTTTGACGTGACGAATGCAAGTGCGCTCATTCCGAGCGTGGAGTCGGGTGGAAGCCAGACATATGAATCGGCTGCGACGCTGGAGCAGAACACGTTCCTGGCGGATTTCGCCGCCGGCACGATCGACTTCGAGGGCACGCTGGACTCCGCCTCCTCCGGAGCCGGCCACCCGTACGGCCTGACCGTGGCGACCGACGGCGTGTCGGAGTTCGACGGCGTCGTCGGCGGGACGACGGCGCTCTCGAGCCTGACGACCGAAGGGTACAGCAGTCTTGACGAACCGGGCAGCAGCACGCTGTTCAACTCGACCATCATTGCCGGCACCGGGGTGAATAATCTTGCCGGCGTGAACGTCACGGGAGCGGTCACCGTGAACAATCCGGTGAACATTGAGATTGCCTCGGCCACCCTCGCTCATCCGAGCATTGAAACGGGCGAGTCCGGCGGCACTGGTGGGCAGACCTATGCGGATGTGGTGACTTTGGGCACGTTAACGGCGGCCGGCGAGGTCACGGACCTTGTCGATGCCAACGGCGGAGCGATCAATTTTGAAGGCGCTATCGTGGGCACAACCGCGAACGTGCAAACTCTCTCGGTTCAGAGCGATAACAGCATCACCTTCGGCGGGAATGTCGGTACAGTCGCCATCCCGCTGGGAACCCTGACGGCGGAAGGCTTTACCAGCCCATTCCACACCGGCACGACCAACATCAACGGGGTCACTGTCGTCACGCAAGCCGCCCAGACCTACGGCCAGGCGGTGGTGCTCGGCGGCACTCTGACGACGCTGGAGGCCACGATCTCAAACTCAAACGGGATTATCACCTTTGATGAAGCCGTGAACGGGACGACAGCCGGCGCGCAGAGCCTGGTGGTTAAGAGCGATGCCGGCACCGTGACCAGCTCGGTGAACGCTCCGGGCATCATTTTCGACGGTAATGTGGGCACAGTTGCAGTACCGCTCGGAAGCTTCATGACGTCCGGCTACAACACGGCTAGCAAAGGCTGGGCTGAGGTGCCGAGCGTATACACGACTGCCGTTATCGGCGGCGGCACTGGTAGCCAGACATACGTTGATTCGGTCGAGCTGTTCGTGACCAATACGTACCAGACATGGAAGACGACCCAGAGCAACGGCGGCAACTTTGAAGCCGAGCAGGCCGTGGTTCTGGACGGCAACAGCACGACGACGACCGTGGACGCCGGAATCGGCACCGTGAAATTTGACATGACCGTGGATGGGACCGGCCTTGGGAACCTGATCGCCAGGAGCGACACCAGCATTACGTTCGGCGGGGCGGTGGGCACAACGGCAGGTTTCACAGGATTGCAGGCCCTGACCGCCGAAGGCAGCACCACGGCACTCGACGCGGGCAGCACGACCAATGTCAACGGCGGAGCGGTGACGACGATTGGATTGCAGGACTACAAGACCGCCGTGGCCATGGTGGGCGTGGGTAGCCCGGCCAGCACGACCTTCACATCGAGCAGCGGCGGAGCCATCACGTTTGAGGAGACCCTGAACGGCGCGTCAGCGACGACGGTGAGCACAACCGGTACGACGACGTTCGAAAGCGCCGTGGGCGGTGGTGTCGGGACCGCATTGACGAGTCTTCTGACCGAGGGCGTCGGGGGCACCACGGACCTTAACGGCGGTGGTGTAACCACCACCGGCGCCCAGACGTACGACAATGCCGTGACGATCACCTCTTCCCATGCGACGTTGGCAAGTTCCGGCGGCGGCACCATTGACTTCGCTTTGGCCGTCAACGCGGCGAACGATGGAGACCATGGCCTGACGACGGAGGACAGCGGCATCGTTGAGTTTGATGGGCCGGTGGGCGGCGGGACGGGGTTGGGTAACCTGACCACCGAAGGCTACGGCAACGGCAACAGCGGCGTTGGCACGGTGGACATCTATGGCGGGTCGTTGCAGACGCTTTATAGCCAGACCTACGACAATCATGTCGTGATCGGTGTGACAGCCGGCACAACAGTGGTGAAGAGCAGCAACGGCTCCAACATTGACTTCGCCTCGACGGTGGACTCGAAGACAGCCGGCAGTTTCGGCCTGACGGTGGAGACGAATGGGACCACCACCTTCGGCGGAGCGGTGGGCACGACGGCGTTGGCGAATCTGACCACTGAGAACAGCAGCGGCGAGGAGACGTCGGGCACGACGCACATCAACACGACTGCGATTACGACGACCGGAAATCAGGTTTACAACGCGGTGTCTGTGGGCGCCAACGCGCAGCTCACCACGACGGGTGTTGGCTTGGCAACGGCCGGGACAGTTTCGTTTGATTCCACAGTGGATGCGGCATCGGCCGGAAGCAACAGCCTTGCGGTGACCACGTCGTACAAGGGAGCAACCTCCAGTGTCAACGGCGGAGCGATTACCTTCGGCATCGGCGGATCGCAGGAAGTCGGCGGCAACTTCGCGCTGCTGAGCCTGACGACCACCTCAGCGGCCGGCCTGACCGGCAACGGTTCGCAGGGCTTGACAACATTCGACATGACAGCGGGCACCGGCGCGACCAACAAAGCCGGTGTGAATGCCGGATCAGTGGATTTCAACAACCCGGTCACGTTTGAGATTCTCTCCAGCAGCGCGACAAGTGTTCCGGAAACGCCGAGCGTTCAAACCGGCTTCAACAGCAGCACTGGCGGACAGACCTACGCCAGCGCCGTGACGCTCGCCGATCCTACGGTGTTGACCGACAAGAACGGCGGGGAAATCTTGTTCGATAGAAGCGGCGGCAGCTTCGGCGCCGCTACGGTGGATGGCGATGAGCCTCTGACCACCCAGACCAATGGCCTGACGCAGTTCGACGGCGTGGTGGGTGGCATACATGCGTTGGGAAGCCTGACGACCGAAGGCTATACCACCGCCTCGGCCGGCCTCGGTGTGTTGTTTGACATGACGGCTCCAGCGACGGGAACATTGGCGGCGCCGGTCGGCGGCGTGAACGTGCAGGGCACGGCAACCGGCCTTGTGGACCTGAAGAATATAGTGACGTTCGAGGTTGGAGCGACGTCGAATGAACTCGGCGCTGCGGCCGATCCGAGCGTCGTCACCGCGGGCGGCGGCCAGACGTACGAGGCGGCCGCGACGGTCAGCGCCAACACATACCTGACTGACACGGGTGCCACGGCCACCGGCAACAACATCGACTTCCAGAGCACGGTGGATGCCACCAACAACAGCTTCGGACTGACGCTCCAAACCAACGGCACATCGCAATTTGATGGCGTGATCGGCAGCGGCGTTCTCGAGGAGAATACGCAGTTAAATTATCTGACAACCGAAGGCTTCCCAACGGATGGCGTGGTCTTTACAGACAACACGGGTAAGACGAAGTTTGACATGAATGCCACCGCGGGAATCAATTCGGCCGAATCCCCGGCCGGTGTGAATGTGGTGAATACGGTGCTCGTGGACAATCCCGTGACCTTCGATATTTCAAACAGCAGCACAGCCCATCCGAGCATTGAAACAGGTGAAGACCAAGGCGACAGCGGCCAGACGTTCGCCGGGCCCGCGATATTGAACGCAAACACGTTCCTCACGGATGTGAACAGCGGCGAGATTCTTTTCGAGCAAACCGTGGACGCCGCGACTGCCGGCATGGAAAGCCTGACGGTCAGCACCGGCGGCGTCGCTGCGTTCGACGCTGCCGTGGGAACAACTGCCTTGGATAATCTGACCGTCACCGCCGGGCCCGGTGGGGCGGGCGGCTTGAACCAGGACATTGTCTTTGACGCAAATGTCACCGCGACAGGAAATATCTCGCTGACGTTGAACGGGATGCAGGATCTGTTCGATTTTGAGCCTGGAAATGGGAGTAATCTTGTGGTCAGCGCCGGAGGCGGCCTGACATTCACGCACATGGGTGGTGCGTCAAATGACATATACGCCACGATCGAGTTCAACCAAGCGAACCTGCTTAACAGCACCGGCGGGGGCACATTGACCCTCCATGGAACGACGGTGAGTTTCGGGAACGAGAAGCTCTCGGCGATTGGAAACGTGACGATCAACGCGACGACCGCAACGCTGGGAGACATTTCAGCCCTCGGTACGATCACAGTGACCGCCCCGACCATCGACATGCAGCGCCGCGCGCAAGGCGACAATGATCCGCTTTCGACCGGCGTGGACTATGTTGCCGACCACATTGTGTTTAGTACGGTGCCGCACGCCCTCGGAAGCGCGGGCACGGCCCCTGAGTTCGCGGCGCCGGACGTGAACAATGTTTCCAGCGACATTCAGACCAGCCCGTTTTCGGTGAGGGCCTACAACGGGCCGTTCAATGTGACGACGTTCTTCACGGTTCCGGGCTCGATAGCGACCGACGCGTTCCTGAAGGACTTGGACGCCGCGGGCGCCTCGACCGTCGATCCGGCCGATGCACTGGCCGGCGCCGTGCCGAGAGTTATTCCGCAACCGATTGAGGACACGACGGCCAGCCCGTCGATGATGGACCAGTTGCGGAATCTCGGCGTGACGTCCCGCAACCCGACCTTCAATGAGTTGGTCGATTTCCTGATCGGCGCATCGCTCTATAACGACGTTCCGCTGACCGCGTCCGACACCGATCGTCTGGTGACGCTGAACCGCATGTCCGGCCCGGTCGTGCAGAGCCTGCTGGATGCTTATAATGCGATCTTCTTCCCCGTCGGCTCCAACGGTCAGAAGAGTCCGCAGTTTGACAGCATCAAGGCCACTCTGACCGGCGCCTTCGATGATTACAACAAGACGAAGGCGGCGGGCGCGCCGTTCAGCGCAAGCGACTTCGCGACGTTCGTCACAACGAGCGGTCATGAGATGAGCGCGGCGACCTTGCTGCACCAGTTGAACGCCTTGTTCGTCCAACTCCAGAATCTGGGTCTGAACGCCGAGGAGTACCACAAGGCCAGGAACATCATTCTGGACGGCGTGCTGCCGGCGGATATGACGACGGATCAGCTCTACGACTCGATCATGGCGGCCGGCCCCGGGCATTGATGCTTGCGGCGGCGAAGTTTGAATTTGCTCGGTTGCAAAGCCCAGGGAATTGGTTCCCTGGGCTTTCGCCGCTCCGGACTCATCCCTGTCCTTTTATGCCCCTCGGCATGTCGTGAAGCCCGCTGAGGCCCGGAAGATGAACTGTATCGACTGTATGGGCTGCACTGCCCGATCGGGGCCGTGCGGAATTGCGTTTTCGCGCTCATTTCATTCATTGTTGAGCACAGTTTTGACACTGCTGGGGTAGTCTGTAAGATACTCGACGCATGTTCAGCCGCCCGAGGCGGACGGTTGGGGTGGTTTATCCTGTTTTGTCTTCCGTCGGCCCCGGGGCGGGGGTTCGTAATATCCTGTTGTTGTGCACTGATGGGCTGCGCGCAGGACAAGTTCCTCGAATTCCGCGTCCGCCGCTTGCGGAGCTTTGGCGTCGTTGTCGCGGATGCCTCTGTGCGGCGGGCGATAGGGCCGTGATGTAATCCGATGGAAGACCCGTTCGATCAACATGGCGATTCCATGCCCAGGCGAATGGCCGTGACCTTGTTCACGGACATCGTGGGTTCCATCGACCTGAAAAGCAGAATCAAGGAGCCGTTCTATCGCCCGTTGCTGGAGCGGCACAACAGGATATTTGAAACGCTCATTCAACACATTCCCGACGCCGAGCTTGTGAAGCACACTGGCGACGGCTACATGGCGCTGTTCAACACTGTCTCCAGCGCCGCGGAGTTCGCGATTGATTTCCAGAGCGCCATGCACCGCGAGGATTGGCAACGGCTGGTTCCCAGGGCGTCGCTGTCCGGTCCGCTACAGAGCCGGGTGGGCGTTCATCTGGGCGAGATCGAAAAAATCTTCCAGGGCGGCCACGACGACTATTCCGGCCTGGCCGTCGATCTGGCCAACCGCGTCATGTCGGCGGCGATGCCGTCACAGATTTTAATGACCCGGCACGTTTTCGACAGCGCCCGCCAGCTCGTTCGCCCCGATGACAGCACCATCGAGTGGCGCGCCCACGGGCGCTACCGGATCAGGGGCGCCGACGAGCCGATGGAGCTGTTCGAGGTCGGCGAGTCGGGCATCGCGCCCCTGCGTCCGCCGCCGTCGGGCGACAAGGTGAAGCGAATCGTCTCCGAGGAGGAGGAGCCGCTGCTGGGATGGCGTCCGTCCATCGGCAAGCCCATTCCCAACCACATCGGCTGGGAACTCGTGCGCAAGCTGGGCGAAGGCGGATTCGGAGAGGTCTGGCTGGCACGCCATCGCCGGCCGCCGCAGGAACACGTCTTCAAATTCTGCTTCGACGCGGGGCGGCTCAAGAGCCTGCGCCGCGAGATGGCGCTGTTCAAGCACCTTCGCGACGAGCTTGGCGAAAGGCCGGACATCGCGCGCCTGCACGAGGTCAATCTCAAATCGTCGCCGTTTTTCCTGGAGAGCGCGTTCACTCCCGGCGGAAGCCTCACCGATTGGGCCACGCGCAAGGGAGGAATCTGCAAGGTGGAACTGGCCACGCGCCTTGATCTTCTGACACAGGTCGCCGGCGCGGTGCATGCGGCACACAGCGTGGGCGTGATCCACAAGGATCTCAAGCCCAGCAATATCCTCATCGACGAGCCGCCGCACGGGCCGATTCGCGCGGTGCTGGCGGATTTCGGCATCAGCATCCTCGAAGACCCGGCCCAATGGGACGCGCTCAAGACCTCCGCGACGAGCATGTTTCCGGTCACCAGCGGCACCACCGCCACCAGCGGCCCGGTCTCGCTCATGTATGCGCCGCCGGAATTGCAGTCGGGCAGGCCGTACACCAAGCAGGGCGATGTCTACGCCCTGGGCGTGATTCTGTTCCAGTTGGTCGTGGGCGATCTGGCACGGCCGTTCGCGTCCGGCTGGGATTATGACGTCAAGGATGAATTGCTGCGCGAGGACATCGCCGCGTGCGTGGACGGGAACGTGTCGCGCCGCCTGGCCAGCGCCGAACTTCTGCAGCAACGGCTGCTGACCCTTGACGATCGCCGCAAACAACGAGCCGATGAGAAGGCCCGTCTGGAACAGGAGCGGGAAGCCGCCGCGGAGGCCGAGCGGAAACGCGTGCGCGCCGAGACCGAGGCGAAGCTGCGTCAGGCCATGGGGGGACACGATCGGGTGCTGCGCACGATTCGCCTGCGCCGGCGGCTCATGCAGGTTCGGCTGCGCCTTCGACGCAGCGCGGCCTCGCTCCCCTGGAAGTTCGCGGCCAGCTGTCTGGCGTGGACCCTGGCTGCCTCGGTGTGGGCTTTGGCTCTGATCACCAGCGGCAAGTGGTACGTGCGAAATGTTCTATGGCTGAACACCCTGCCGGAGGTCCAATGGTACTACCATCCCAGCTCGGTCACGCATGACGTGGCAGTCTTTGTTTATGGCCCGTTAGGCGTGTCGCCGTCGAAACTTTCGGCGCTGGCCGATCACCCACCGCAAAACTGGAGCGAACTGAAGACACTGTGGTCAGCCAAAGGCGAACTTCTGCGCTTCCACAGGGACATGGATGATCGCATCGGTTCCATGAAATCCCGGCTTAAGGATGACGCCGTTCGATTCGAAAATCGCGGGTGGACGGCCGAGGCGGGTGAGCTTGGTAGTCTGGCAATCGCCGCGGGGCCGATTTCCGCCTACCAAATTGGCCGAATGGCGGATGCCGAGGCCCATGCACAGAGCATTGAGAAAAGTAGAGGCGTCCTCGATCAGTTGGTCGATCGCTATAAAGAGCCTTACTTGAACGCCTACGTCGATTACGTGCTCATTGATCGTGCCGCCAAGTCGGCAAGTCTAGCGGATTTTGACAGCAATGCCGCGGACGCAAAGAGCGATACGGAGCTTGGATCGCTTATGGCGTATGCTGACGAGCATTGGCCGGTCAACGGGCACGGTGCCGATGTTGACCAAACCAGACTCGATAGGGATGAGGGGACGCCCCGGAGCCTCGCCGATTATCTGAATTGGCCGTCATTTGCCGACGGATATCGGGATCTTTCGGCCGATGGGATCGACCGCATCCTTAGCCCGTCAAGAATCCAGAAGGAACGGCAGGATTATCAGGTGCACGTTCAGCAGTACAAGAACGCGGGCGCGCGGATTCCTGAAACGGTTGCGGCCCTGGATGAAAGAATCGGAGGACTGCAACAACAAGCGGACGATATCAAGAGGCGCAGAAAATGGCTGCGGAAAGATCAAGGAGAGATTCAGGCCTTAGCAAGCCAGTTGGATGCGCAAGTCGCTGAGATTGCTGCGGCCATTGGCCAGATACCGACGCCGCCCGCGCCGACTCCGCTGCCTCCGCCGGTTGTGGTTGCGCCGCAGCGCATCATTCCAGCTGCGCCGAAAATAATCGCTGCTCCCGCGCCAATCGACCACAGCGCGGAGATCGTAAGCGCGCTGGCCAAAGCCTACCATCCGACGAATACGGTCGTCAGCGAACGATGGTCTGCGGTTGCGCTGGCCGGGCGTTTCAAAGGGTACTCTGACGGCGCATTGCGTGCGAAAAACACCGCAAATTGGCTGATGCGCGTGGACAAGCAACTCGCTCCGCTTGACCTTCCGCGGAACGCGGCCGGCGGCGCCGGCGCGCTTCGCAAGTCGCTGGAGGACAACTATCGAGATCGACAAACGCAAGTTGAAAACCTCATGAAGACGCAGTGGAAAGGAGACCTTTCCAGCGCGGCGACTGACGCGATTGATCAACTTTGTCTCAACCTGACAACCTATTCCATGGACGCGGCGCGTCTGTTGAATTTGCGGACAATTGTGGACGGCTTTTTGGATCCGCCGAGCAATAGGGCGGAGTTGCAACATATTCAAAGCCTTCTTGCGGAGGCAAGGAAGCTGAAGGATTCACTCGGTGTTGACCCGCTTTTGCAGGACGCAGGTCTGATCGAGCAAAGGCGCCGACGATTGGGCGTCTTCGTAACAATGGGCCGGTCCGCGGACGATTTCGCGCTGGCTGACGAATGGAACAAAAGCCTTGGGCTGGCCGATAGGTTGGAGAACGTGGCCGCGGATCAGCGGACTAAATTCAACGTGCTGCTCTATCACGGAATGCTGCAACAAGCTTGCGACGTTGCGCGCACCGATGCCGTCATGGCCCTCCTTCTCAAGCAACATCCTGAACTGCATCCGAATGCGAAGGCTGGCGGGCGGCAAGGACCAATGACTCAAGTCAACGCTCCGCGAACTGACGAAGTCGCCTATGCCTGGCATGGACACACGTTAACGTTTGTGAATCTGCCGACAAACCCGCCGGCATACGTTTGCACACAGGACGTCAGCGTTCGCCTGGTAGGCGACGTCATTGACGCAACGGGCGGGGAGCGAGCATGGAACAACGACCAGGGGATTCCGCAGCCGCCCGATTGGACCGAGCTTAAAGGGCCGCAGGGTTGGCAATGGAATGCCGGCCACCTACAACCGGCGAAGACATGGCTTCACGGACCGAATCGACCGGTGGAGCTTATCAATGGAGACGAGTCGGGCTTGTATCCTCACAATGCCGCGCCGGTCGCGCCGGATAAAGATGATTTTCCGATGCAGCATGTAACGGCCGCGGCGGCTACGAGAATTGCGGAGGCTCTGGGCTGCCGGTTGCCCACGGCCGACGAGTGGGAAGCGGCATGCCGTAAGGAACTGGGGCCAAACGCTGTTCTTCAGCCCGCGGATTGGCACCTTCGCGGCCAGTCGTACGCCGATGAGCGGAATTGGGTTGATTTCCTGCGTAATCCCGCGAACAACACGGACTATCAACAGGCGTGCAATCCGGATTGGGGCTCCCTTGAGGAAGGCAAATCAGGAGTTGCGAAGGCGCCCGGCGCCGGGCCTCAAGCGCTGTGGTTTTTACCCGTGGATAAAGATCCGCAACCAAGCCACTTGTTCGTCAACCTGATCGGGAATGTCTGGCAGTTTGTGAAGGAGGGAGACAGCTATAGCGTTCGCGGACTCTCTTCGCTCTCGGACCCGAGTCCCCAGCCGGACTTTGGACCGCCGGGCGGCGTGACGGTGCGGCCGAACCGACCGTATACCGACGTCGGTTTCCGCCTGGCTTTCCCGGCTCCGGCCGGCGCTGCAACGGGCGAAGAGTTTGCGCAATTACTCAGCAAGGCTTTGGAGAGCCGCCCGAACGACTTCTATCTTGCTCCTCCGCCAACCGCTGCCGCCAAGCCGGCGAATTAATCGCCGGTGCTGGCGAGGCCGTCATCGCGATGGACCGCGCCGGGATTCGCAAACAATGTCTGGCCCAGCGAGTCGCCGGCGCCGAAACCGATGCGAGCGGGAGCGGCAGTTTGTGCAGCGGCCGGCTGGGCGTTGACGCCGGTGTTGGCCTGCGGACGGGCAGACTGGGTGGCGCAGCCGCTGAGCACCAGAAGCCCGGTGACAGCACTGAAAATGGCGATGCGTGAGTTGATCGTCACGATGTCCTCTCCTTTCGACAGCGGGGCTTGCTCCCCGCGATCTGATCCGTTCAGCCGACTGGATACGCCGGCCATTCACCTCTGGTATCGAATCTAATTCGGCCGTTCATGGTGCGATTTCGCGTTCGCCAGCCTTGCGGCGAGGTCCGATAGCCGGGTTTTGGCAAACGGTAACGATTGAATCGCGTGGCGCGGCGGTGCGGGTATGGAAATGCGCTGGGCCTTACTGAATCGCGGCAATGTCAGCGGACGGCTCGGCGGCGAAGTAAACGTCGCTTGCGGGATTCAAATACTCAGTCAGCGTATCCCCATCGAGATTCACGGACGCCGCCGGCGGATAGGAGACCGTCGCGGCGGCCGGGGCGGAGTCGTGGCCGATGCGCTTGGGCGATCGGAATATCCAAATCCGGTCGGCCAGATTGGCCGCCATGAATGCCCTTGCCAGGCGCGGACCCGGCTCCACCAGCAGATGCGTGACGCCGCGGTGATGCAGATCGGCGCAAACCTCGATGAGAGACAAATGTCCGCCGCTGGAGGCGACCGGAACCGCGGTGATTTTTCTCGCCAGCAGGGCGGTAATGCCGGCGCTGCGCGTCCGGTGGGTCCGCCGCGAGCAGTAGATCAGCAGGGGAAACTGGTGCGCCGTTTTGGCCAGTTGGAATCGCGGCTCAAAAAGCAATTCCGGGTCGAGGACGACGCGCAGCGGAGTGCGTCCGTTGAGGACGCCGCGGACGGTCAGCAATGGGTCGTCGGATTGCACGGTGCGGAGGCTGACGAGAATGGCGTCGCAGCGCGAGCGCAAAGCGTGCATGGCGGCCAGGCTCGTTTTGTTGCTGATCGTGCGGCGTTTTCCAAGCGGGCCGGCCACTTTGTTGTCGGAGGATTGTGCCCACTTCAGCGTAACATAGGGGCGATGATGGAGGACGCCGGCGAAGTAGGGGGCGTTGAGTTGTTTGGATTTTTCTTCGAGGACGCCCACATCAACTTTGATTCCGGCACCGCGGAGCTGTTTCACGCCGCGGCCGCGGACGGCGGGGTAGGGGTCGAGGCAGCCGATCACCACACGGGAGATTCCGGCCGCGATCAGAGCGGGGACGCATGGGGGCGTTTTCTTTTTTGTGTGGCAGCACGGTTCAAGCGTGACGTAAGCCGTCGCTCCCTCGGTGAGACGGCCGCACGACGCCAGGGCGTTAGGCTCGGCGTGCAGGCCGCCGAATTGTTCGTGACGGCCCTGGCCGATGACGCGGCCGTCGCGCACGATCACGCACCCGACCATCGGATTCGGTTCCACGTCGCCGCGGCTGACCATGGCCAGCCGAATCGCGTGCTCCATCCAGCTTTCATCATTGGCGGCGGTGGGGCGGGTCATTTCGTTTCGGCTTTGCTTGATTTCGTGACCGCCGGCTTTTGGCGCCCGTCGATCAGCATGTGCAGCAGCATCAGCGCGACGCCGACGCACAGAAGACTGTCGGCCACGTTGAATATCCAGGGAAACCACTCCGGCGTGCTCCAGAACCAGGGCAGATGCTCGGCGATGCCCGGCGGAAAACGGCGGCCGGGGAAGATGTGGATCATGTCGCGCACGTAGCCGAGCGTCGCGCGATCGTACAGATTACCCAGCGCTCCGGCGAGGAGCATTCCGAGCACGATCTGGTAGCCGCGTTGCCGGCGGGTGCTGACGGTGAAGAGCTGCGAAAGAAAGATCACGGCGGCGACGGCGACGATGACGAAGAACCAGCGGTGGCCCTGAAAGAATCCGAGGGCGGCACCGTGATTTCCTGTCCATTCCAGTTGCAGCCAGCCGGGAATCACATTGAGCTGCGGCATGCGGCCGAATTCATCGGGCTGGCGCAGGCTGGCATCGGCGGCATGTTTGACCAGTAGATCGGCTGCAAATCCAACGGCGGCCGTGCCGAGGAATCGCACGACGGCCCAGGGATTGCGCCAATTGGAGTACCAGGGAGGACGCGGCTCGTTCACGCGGCGGAAGGATACAATAATGGGGGGCGGGTTGCACCGTTCGGCGAGTTCCAAAAAGAGAATTCGAACGCCGAGAAGCGGAGAAGCCGAGGGAAAAACGCCGAGAAGAAGACAATGGAGTTGTATTTTCCCCGCTCCCTTTTGCCTCTGCTTCTCGGCTCGGCGTTCAATCCAACCTGTTAATCCGGATTGATCCGCCCCACGCCGTCGTGTTCGAGCTGGCGGGCGTAGTCGATGGAGTAGCGCGCCCAGGGCTGGGCTTCGAGGCGGGCCTTGCTGATGGGGCGGCCGGTTCCCTCGCAGATGCCGTAGCTGCCGTTCTGAATCTTGGCCAGGGCGCGGTTGATCTCGCGCAGCAGCTTGCGATCCTTTTCCATCAGGCCGATGGTGAACTCCTGCTCGTAGTTGTCGGTTCCCATGTCGGCCATGTGCAGGGGGAGACTGGAGAGATTGCTGCCGCCGGCGCCGAGGCTTTCGCGTTCCATGGAGGAGACGTCGCCGACCAGTTCGCGGCGCTTTTCAAGCAGCAGGGCGCGGTAGACTTCCAGTTCTCGCGCCATCAGTCCGGCCTGGTTCTTGCGCGGCTTGCCATCGGTGGGGACCGAGGTCAGCGGAGCGGCGCCGTCGTTGACCGGGGCGATGGATTTGGGGGCGGGCTTGAGAATGTGCTTGATCGACGAACCCGGCTTGAATTCGTCGGCGGCGGAGCGCTTTTTGCCCGTCGGCCGCTGAGCGCCCTTGCTGATGAGCTTCAACTTTTTGCTTGTTTGTTTCGCCACGAACAACAAGTCCTTTCCCGCCGCCGCGCTTTCCATCGAGGGATTTCGGTCGATGACCGCCCATCGGTCGAAAGAAACTCAAGTCTAATAACTTTTTCTCGGACGTCAAGAGACGCCGGACCAATCTTTCATCGGATCGACGATCCGGCTTCTTTGAACTTCGCGCCGGGGATATTCGGTTTGACACCCTTTCGGCCGCGACTAGAGTGGCGCATCGCATGAAAACCAGCGTGGAATGGCTCAGAGAGTTCACACCCGGGGTTCTCGATCCGCGGGCGGCGGCCGATGCGCTGACGCGCGGCGGGCTGAACGTCGAGTCCGTCGAGGGGGAGGGGGATCAGGCGATTCTGGACGTGGAGGTCACCAGCAACCGCGGCGACTGCCTCTGCCACGTGGGCATCGCCCGCGAGGTGTCGGCGCTGATGGATCGGCCGTATCAGGACGTTCGCCCGTCGGCCCGCGAGGAGGGGGAGTCGATCGGTTCGCAAGTGGAGGTGTCGATCGCGTCGCCGGCGCTGTGCCCGCATTACACGGCCCGGCTGATCCGCGGCGTGCGCATCGCGCCCAGCCCGCCGCATATCGCCCGGCGGCTGACGTCCGTCGGGCTGCGTCCGATCAACAACGTCGTGGACGTGACCAACTACGTCATGCTGGAGATGGGCCAGCCGCTGCACGCATTCGATTTTGCAAAGATCAGCGGCGGGCAGATCGTGGTTCGGACGGCCCGCGACGGCGAAAAGCTGACCACGCTGGACGGACGGCAGCAGACGCTGGCGAGTTCGATGCTGGTGATCGCCGACGCGGCGCATCCGGTGGCGCTGGCCGGCATCATGGGCGGCGAGGGTTCGCACGTGACGGACGCGACGGTGGATGTGCTGCTGGAGTCGGCGCGGTTTGATGCGCTGTCGGTGCGGCGCACGTCGCGGGCACTCTCGCTGCGCAGCGATAGTTCCTATCGCTTTGAGCGCGGGATTGATCCGACGCTGCCGCTGCGGGCCCGTGAGCGGGCCGCTCAACTGATTCTTGAGACGGCGGGTGGAAAGCTCGCGGCCGGCGTCGCTACCGCCGGGAGCGAGGGATATCAGCCCAAAATCCTCACTCTTCGATTGGCGCGAATGGATGCGTTGCTCGGATTGTCTGTGTCTTCGCAAGATGCGGTTCACGCGCTGCATCGCTTGGGATTGTCACCAAAATTATTGGTGGGCGTCATTGAAGTGCGCGTGCCGAGCCATCGGTTGGATCTGAATCGGGAGGAAGATCTAATCGAGGAAGTGGCCCGGCTGATCGGATATGAGCGGCTTCCTGTGCGCTCGGAGATCGCCATCCGTGTGCAGCCTCCCGCTGATTCCGCGACGGCGCTGGAAACGATCCGCCAGACGGTCATTGCCGCCGGATTCTTCGAGGCGGTGACGTTCAGTTTTGTCAGCGACGCGCTGAAGGCGGATTTTTTCGCTTCCGGCGAACGACCCCTGACAGCCGACACGACGGTTCGCAAAGCCGACGCCACGCTGCGGCCGAGCTTGCTGCCGGGATTGCTGGAAGCGGTGCGGCATAACGAGACGGTCGGCACGGCGGGGGCGGCACTATTCGAGATTGGGTCCGTCATGCGGGCCGGGCCGGATGGATCGCCGGATGAGAAACGAAAACTGGCGCTGGTCGGCGGCGCTGACTGGCGCGAGATGCGCGGCGTGATCGAAATTCTGCTGACCCGCCTTGATGCAGACAAGCCGGTCCGCTTCGTGCCCGGGCAGGAGATTGGATTCTCGTCAGGCGCGTGCGCCGCTGTCGAGTGGAACGGCAAGCGCATCGGCTTCGCCGGGAAGATCGACCGAACGATCGCGGAGAAACTTTCGCTGCGGCACACGCCGTTCGCATGTCAGTTGGACATGGCTGAGTTGATCGCCGGAACGATCGCGGTCAAACGGCTGCGTCCCTTGCCGCAGTTCCCCGCGGCGCGGCGGGATTTGTCGCTGATCGTCGATGACGCTCTGGCGTATGAGACGATTGAGCAGACGCTGCGCAAAAGTTCGCCGCCGCATCTGGAGGAGATCGATTACGTCACCACCTTTCGCGGCAAACCGCTGGACGCAGGGAAGAAGAGCGTGACGGTAACGCTGGTTTTTCGCGGCGAATCGGGCACGCTGACCGGCGAGCAGGTGGAGGCGTCCGTGGCGACTGCGTTCGCCGCGGCGAAGGAAAAACTTGGCGCGACCCTGCGGCAGTAGGCGTCGGGACTTTTCAAAGAGAATATTGAACGCGGCTCGACTGAGCTCGCCGAAGTCCGAGACGCCGGGGAGCAGAGACCGGAAAAAGAAGAATCAAATTCTCCTCTCCGCGGTTTTCCTCGGCGTTCTCCGCGTCTCCAGCGCAGCGGGCGGTTCAATTTTCCCGCTTTGTTATTCCTTGACCACGAACTTCGCTTTCTTTTGCTGTTTGAGATAGGCGCGGGTGATGTCGATAGTTCCCTCGTGCTCGCCCGAGCCGTGGGCGAGGAGCCATTTCTGGCCGGCGGTGAAGAATTGGTCGAAGCCGCGCTGGCTCATCGGGGCGGCGGCGCAGGCGGCGCGGCGCACCGGAATCACGCGGCAGAGCGGTTCGCCTTTGGCGATCGTGATTGTCTTTTCGCGCGGATCAAGTTCGATCACCGTGTGCCATGGATAACTCGCCGGATACCAGTCGGTTTCGATCAGGGCCGTCATGGCGCGCCAGGGGCGAATCAGATTCGGCACTTCGGTCATGAAGAGCATTTCGCCGGGATCGGTTTTGAGGAAAAGGTAGCTGCTGATTTTCATCTGATGGCGGATGGTCGCGTAGACGTTGTCGCTGATGACGTGCGGAAGTTTCTGCCCCTTTTTCCACGGCCACGCATATTGCTGGGTGAGCGGGCTACCCTCGCCGGCTTTGCTGGCCGAGTAGGAAAAATCGCTGTCGATGATGATGTCCGGTTCGATCAGCCATTTTCCGCGCGATCGAATGAACGTCACGCTGAAATTGGCTAGCAGATCGAAACCGAAAGCGCAGGCCGCGCGGATGGGCGGGCACTCCTGCGGCCAGCCGCGGCCGGGGCCGGGCTTGACGTAGATTTCGCGGCCCGGTCGCGGCGGCAGCAGTTCGCGCCGGAATTTGAAGTAATGTAGCATGGATGAGCAGCGTAGATGGGCTGAGGCCGGCTTTCAAACATTGAAACATTGAGTGCTGGGGGACTTGCGCGTATTGTCTTGGTCCCTCTACCCGGCCCCGTCGTCTAGAGGCCTAGGACACGGCCCTTTCAAGGCCGCGACACGGGTTCGAATCCCGTCGGGGTCAGTTGATAATCCGGCAAGCATTCGCACGGCTCGGAATCCTTCGGAAGTTCCGGGCCGTTTGTCTTCGCCTTTGGCGGTGACGTTTCATCGTTTGCGACCGGTTCGGACGTATGCCGCGCCTGGCAGGCGGAATGCCGCCGCTGACGCGCTGGTTTCAACTTCCGCACCGTTGGAACGGTATGCTATAGACCATGAACATTCCCAACCGCTTCCGCTCCGTGGCCGCTGTGGCCGTCGCGTTTCTCTTCGCATTTGCCCCCAGCCTTCTTGGCCCGGCGCGCGGGCAATCCGCTGCCCCTGGCGATGCCGTGACTGCGGCAGTTCCTCCCACTTCATGGGTTGACCCGGACACCGGCCACCGCGTTCTTCGTCTTACCAGCGAGCCTGGCTCGGACAGTTTTTATTTCAACTACAATCCCTTCACCCCCGACGGCAAAAAGATGGTCTTTACGTCCCCGGGCACGATCAGCGTGCTGGACCTCTCGACCATGCAGTCGCGCGTCCTCGTGAAAGGCTCGACGAAAACCATCATCGTCGGCCACAAGACGCCCACCCTCTATTACAGCAAAACGACGGCAGATCCCTATTTCTCGCAGCTTTGGAGCGTGAATGTCGAGACGGGCGAGACCAAGAAGCTTGCTGATCTTCCGCGCCGGGCCACCGTCGTGACGATCAACGCCGACGAGACGCTGGGCGCGGGGACGTACATCGAAGGTGACGCCAACGCCGGCGGCGCTTATGACGGCACGCCCCAGCAGGTTCCATCGCGCATGTCCGCCACGAATCTCGGCGAGCCGGCCAACAAAGGTGAATTGATGGCCCGCCGCCTGGCCGCCAGGCTGCCGAACACAATGTTCACCATCAATCTTCAAACCGGCCAGATCAACAAGCTCCTGGAGCACAGCACCGACTGGTTGAATCATCTGCAATTTTCGCCGGCCGACCCCAATCTCCTGATGTACTGCCACGAAGGCCAGTGGGAGCAGGTGGACCGCATTTGGACCATCCGGGCCGATGGCACGGGCAACCAGCTTGTCCACCAGCGCACCATGGAGAACGAAATCGCCGGCCATGAATGGTGGGGCGCCGATGGCGAAACGATTTTTTATCAGTTGCACTATCCGCAGGGGATGCAGACTTCCTTCATCGCCAGCTTCAACGTCCTGACGGGTGAGCGCGTCTGGCTTCACTACACGCTTGACCAAACGTCGATCCACGACAATTCCTCTCCCGACGGCAAACTATTCTGCGGCGACGGCGACCATAGCGCCCCCTGGATTTTCCTATTCCGCCCGCGCATCGACGCCGACCGCGGCACGCTGGGTAAGAATCTGATCAAAGGCGGCTACCTGGTCTCCGAAAAACTGGTCAACATGTCCAAACAGAATTACCGCCTGGAACCCAATCCGATTTTCACGCCCGACGAGAAGTACATCATCTTCCGCTCGAACATGTTCGGGCCGGACTATGCGTTCGCGGTTGAAGTGGCAAAGGCGGGGACGAGGTAGTCGATCAGATCGCTCCGCCTGCGTCGCCGCGTCAGCAACAGACTGTTGATCGCCAAAGTGCCGAGGATAGCCGGCTCCGGGACGGAGGTGACGGTCAGTTCGACGATGTTGTCGTTTGTTCCGTAATCGACCGTGTAGGTGAAGAGGCCGTTGTTGCTGGTCAGGTCGGTGAACGCGCCCGTCACGCCGAGGCCGGCGGTCATGACGGTGAACTGGTCGCCGATATTCGGCACGAAGCCGTTGATCAGGTTCACATCGAGCGTGCCGCCGAGAGATATGGAGCCGTTGACGGTCAGCAGGCCGGTGTTGACGCCGGTGGAGTAGCCGCCGAGGGAGACGTCGAAGATCGCGGAGCCGGATTGAGTGTAGTTGCCGGTGATTGTAAGATGGCCGACGGCATATCCGGGGAAAGCTACTTCGCCGGGTGAAACTCTGCCTTGCGCGGCTCCGTTGCTCAAGTTGGAATTGATGACGCCATTCCCATAAATCCATTCAAAGTCATAGGAAGCCATAAGAAGAGTGGGGCTGGCGGTGTAATTCAGCGCGCCGTCGCATTGAATGCTTCCTGCGCCGAAAAGGGGAAGCCCCGCTCCGGGACGATTGTTGGCGATGTTCAAATTGAGAGTTGCCCCAGGCGATATCTCGACGGTGCCCTCATTAACGAATTGGGTGTTGATGTTCAACGCCTGGCCGGGAACATTGGCGTCAAGGATGCCGCCGGGCTGAATTAGAAATATTGGCGCAAGCGTACTGCCATTTGAAGCACCGGCGGCTATCGTGCCATAGCCTTGGAAAGTGGCGTACGTGCCGACAGCAAGAATCCCGCCGGACTCGTCGCTGGGCGACGCCGGCAGGTAGGATCCGGCCAGCGTGCCGCCGGCCAATGTAACGAGTGTGGGATTGTAGTTGTACTCTGCCTGAGGCGCCTCTTGGTCAATGGCCGGATCCATCGCGAATCTTTGAAAGCTGTCGTCGGAGTCCGCGCCGAACATCACGAGATTTGAAAAGGTGCAATCGGCCCCCGCGGGTATCGTGACGGGTCCCAAGATGTCGGCATCACTGAGGGTGCCGCCGGTGATGTTAAATCCGGCGTTGCTACCTTGATTGAGAAAGACGCCTGTCATGCCGCCGCTGACATTCACAGTGCCGCCGTTATTTGTACTGATAGTTGCCAACGTACCGGTGAAAAGTCCGGTGACGTTAATGGTGCTGCCATTAAACGTGGTCAAATTGCTTCCGTTGTCGAGATCGTTAGCACTATCGTTGATCGTCAATGAACTGTTGATGTTGACGGTCGCTGGCGCACCAGTGAAATTCTTAGGTGATGCGTAGCCGGTCGTTGAGGCGCGAATAATTCCGCTTGGCTGAATGATCACCGGGGTATTGACGTTGATCGTCGCCCCGTTTGTGGCCTCAAGAATATCGTTACTTGGTGAGGAGGAACGGCCGACTTGCAAGCTCGACAGGGAACTGCCGAATGTCAGCGTTTGGCCGACGCCGTCGGCGTCGAATACAGCGTTTCCAGCGAGGCCCTCGATGAGTACGGCCCCACCCGTTGAGTTGCTCGGACCGTTAATGGACCCATACCAGAGCGATTGGGATGGCGTGAAGGTCTGGTCCTGATATGAGTAGATCAGTTCAGCGCCGGCCGCTACCTGGAGCGTGCCGCCCGTAAGTGTGGGTCTTACTCCAAGCGTGACGGCTCCGAAAATCGTTGTCAACGAGTCACTCGCAAACGTCGGCCCGCCACTAAAATCGACATTGGACAACGCGGCCGTGCCGGCAAAGATTGTCGATGTTCCGGAGTTGATCCTCAGCGAGGCGAGCGTTCCCGCGTTGACGGTCAGCGAGCTGTCTTCAACGAATTCGCTCTCGGAATTCGCCTGCGTTCCCGACAGCATACCCCCGTTCATAGTGAAGCTGCCGGAATTGAGGAAGCCGTCCACGGCCGCTGTCGTGTCGAAGGTGATTGTCGCCGCGCTGTAAGTATTCGTGACATCGTCGCCGGTGTTGGGCGGGTTGCCGGTGGACCAGTTGCCGCCGACGGACCAATCGCCGCCGCTGGGATTGATCCATTGCACCGGCGCGGCCTGAACGCGCGCAGTTTCCGCGGCGAACCATGCGGCTGCGGCTGCGAGCGCGACTTTGCCGTAGTGACGCCGTTGAGCGGCATGTTTGATCTGTGGCATTTCTTCTGCCTTCCGCCAATTGCACAATGCCGGACTTGTAGGCTGCTGAATCATACCACAATTCCCGTTGCCCGCAGGGGATTTAACAGATTCCTGCAAGTTCAGTTCCTTGCGGATGGTGCGAAGGCGAAAATAGCGGAATGAGCAAGATTTGCGGTAGCGCAGATCCAGTTCGCTGGACTCCACCCCCCATCGCGGGCCAAATAGGGACATGAGTAAACCCAAGCGCAACACCGACTGGTCGCAGGTCGCGGATTGGTACGACCAGCTCGTCGGCGAAGCGGGCAGTGAATATCACCAGGCGGTCGTCCTTCCCGGCGTGCTGCGGCTGCTGGCGCTGCAGCCTGCGGAGCGGGCCATCGACATCGCCTGCGGGCAGGGGGTGCTTTGCAGGCTGCTGGCATCGCGCGGCGCGGAGGCGACGGGAATCGATTCGGCTGAAAGTATGATCGAAGCGGCGCGTGCCCGCGGGCCGGAGAATATTCGGTATCAGGTGGCTGATGCGCGAAAGCCCACGGGTTTGCCGGCGGATCATTTTCACGCGGCGGCGTGCATTCTGGCGATTCAAAACATTCATCCCGTCGCGCCGGTGCTGGACGCCGTGGCCCGGACGCTGGTGCCGGGGGGGCGGTTTGTGATGGTGATGACGCATCCCTGCTTCCGCGGGGCGGGCGAGACGAGCTGGGGGTGGGATGAGGCGAAGAAAATCCAGTACCGCCGCGTCGATCGGTATCTGATTCCGCGCAAGACGCCGATCGTGACCCATCCGGGCAGCGCGCCGGACGAATATACCTGGACGTTTCATCGGCCAATCGAACATTACGTCAAGGCGCTGGGCCGCGCCGGGCTGCTGGTTGACGTGATGGAGGAGTGGCCGAGCCACAAGCACAGCGACAGCGGGCCGCGCGCGGCGGCGGAGAATACGGCGCGCAAGGAGATTCCGATGTTTCTGGCGGTGCGGGCGGTGAAGATCAACGGGCCGACTTGATCGCCTGTTCGTAGGCGCTGATCGTCAAGCCGGCAATGTGCTTCCAAGTATAACGGGCTTCAACCAAGGCGCGGCCCCCTTGGCCGAGTGCGCGGCGATTGGGATTGGTCAGCACGCGCTCCAGCGCGGCGGCGACGGCAGGGGCGTTCAGCGGCACGATTTCGCCGGCGACGGCGGCTTCTGGGAAATTGCACTCCTGCGACAATATCACCGGCGTCGAGGCGGCCATCGCTTCCAGCGCCGCGACGCTGAAGCCCTCCTGGCGGCTGGGCAGCACGAAGCAATCGGCGTCCACCAGAGCGGAAAACTTTTCCCGTCCGTAGATTGGGCCGACCAGATGAACGCGGCCGCTCAGGCCGGCTGCGGCGATCCGGCGCTGGAAGTTTTCACGCTCGCCGCCGTCGGGGCCGGCGACAACCAGGTCCACGTCGGCCAGGCGCGGGGCGAGAATCGCGAAGGCGTCGGCTGAATAGTCCAATCCTTTTTTGTAATGCAGCCGGGCCAGAAAGAGCACGAATCGGCGGCCGTTCAGTTCCGGGCGGCGGCCCAGGAATTCGCCGCGCGGGGGAAGCGGCTCGATTTCTTCCAGCATCACGCCGTTGGGAATGACAATGCTCGGCGCGCGGATGCCCAGCGGCAGGATGGCCTGCTTTTCGTCTTCGTTGAGCACGTGGATCATCGCGGCGTGGTCGAGCATGCGATGATGCGAGAGGAGAAGGGCGATTCGCTTTTTCCATCGGCTCTGGGCCAGCGACCAGGGATGCAACATGCCGTTGATGATGACCAGATAGGGTTTGTGCATCCGGCGAGCTTCGGCCGCGGCGCGGATGAGAATTCCCTCCCAGACATTGTGCAAATGGACCACGTCGACCGAGGCGACGAGCTGGGCGAGCGCTCGCCCGGCGGAGCGACCGGTGAGTCGTTCGAGGCGCGAGCAGGGGGGCAGGCGATGAACCTTCACTTTCTCCCAATGCGGCAGCGATTTGAGTTGCGCATCGGTTCGCTGGTCGGCGACCGGGGAGGAGTAATAGGCGACGGTGACATCGTGGCCGAGGTCGGCCTGGGCGGCGGCGAGGTGGGTGGTGACGATCGGCGGCCCGCCGTCGGCAAAGTCCAGCCAGCCGATTACATGGAGAATTCGCATCTCAAGAAATCCTCTTCCCGCGCGCCGCCATGGTTGCGAGAAAGGCGCGCGGCGGAATAATGATCCTACGATGCCGCCCGACCGCGCTCAATCCGCACAGCCCATCGACGACGGACGAGCGGACATTGCGATCGTCAGCAACGCCCATGCGCCGTATCGGCTGCATCTCCACCGGCGGATTGTCCGCGAGATTCCGCAGATCCGTCTGTGGAGCCTCTACACCCACGAAACCAGCAACGCTCCGTGGACATTTGGCGAGGCCGACGATATCGGGGCCGTGATGTTCGGCAAGGGGGAAAGTTCGGATTTGCAGTCCGATCCCAAACGCAGCTTGCGCGAGTGGCGGCGCGGCGGAAAAATCATCGAGTGGATCAAAGAACGGAATGTGCGGTTCGTTCTGATGAACGGTTACAACGACGCGGGGCGGGTTCGCATCATCCGATTCTGCCGCGAGGCAAAAACTCCCTGCTGGCTCTGGGGCGACAGCAACATTCTTGGCGACCGCGCGGCGGGATTAAAGGGAAGAATCAAAAAGGCGGTGGTCGGCCGCATCGTCGGCTGGTGCGACGGCATATTCAGTTGCGGTCGACTGGGGCGCGAGTACTTTCTGAAATACGGAGCCGATCCTAACCGCCTCTTCTATTTCCCGGTGGAGCCGGACTATGATCTCATCCAGCGGCTTGATTTCGATCGGATCGAGCAAGTGCGGCGGCGGTTTGATCTGGCCAACGGCCGCAGGCGGATTGTGTTCAGCGGACGGCTGGCATCAGTGAAGCGGCTGGATTTGCTTTTGGATGCGTTCGCGGCGATCGCCGACCAGCGACCGCTGTGGGATCTCCTGATCATCGGCGACGGCCCGCTGCGGCAGTCGCTGCAATCACGGCTGCCGATGCAACTGGCCGGCCGCGTGCGATGGACGGGATTCCTGGATGATCAGACTGGCGTGAGCGCGCTGTATCGCCTCTGCGACGTGCTGGCGCTGCCCAGCGACTACGAGCCGTGGGCGCTGGTCGTCAACGAGGCGGCGGCGGCGGGATTGGCGATCGTGGCCAGCGATGTCGTCGGCGCGGCGGCGGAGTTGGTGCACGACGGCGTCAACGGGCGGCTGTTTGCCGTGGGAGATTTGCCCGCACTAACGCAATGTCTGCTCGACGTGACCGATCCGGCGAAGATCGACGCGATGAAGGCGGCGTCGGCCGCGGTGTTGGCGGATTGGCGCAACAACGGCGATCCGGTTCGTGGGCTGAAACAGGCGCTGACGCTGTGCGGCGTGATTTCCAATGGAAGATGAAAGATGAACGCCGAGAAGCCGAGAAGCCGAGAAAGACGCGAAGAAAAGGTTTATTTTTCTTGGCTCTTTCTTGGCGTCCTGGCGTCATGGCGTTCCATTCTGCTGCTCGCGCTGATTACGGCGTCCGCGTCAGCACAGGACACAGCGAAGCCAAAAATCGCCGTCTTCCCGCTGGCCGGAAATTCAGCGGCGGATGTGCGCGACCGCATCGGATTTTCCATCCGCGCCAAGCTCGACCGCGATGGCGCGTACGAGCCGCTGGATGGCCCGATGATGCAGGACATCGCCGCGCAGTCCGCAACGCCGATCACGTTCGATTCTTCGCCCGACGCCGTGAAAGACCTTGCCAGGGGCAGCGATGCCGTGGTGCTCGTCTGGGGCGACGATTCAACGGCTGCGGGCAAAGACCATCTTCGCCTCAAGACGCTCGATCTGCGCGCCAAGGATGCGGCGGCGGTCTCATTCGAGAGCGACATTTCCGATCCGCAGCAGATTCGATCCGTCGTCGAGCGATTTCTTCAAACGCTGCCGGGCGTGACGCCGTTTACGCATCCGAATGAGCAAGCCGTGCATCACGATCCGGCCAGCGACGCGCTGTTTGCCGCCAATCCGAATCTGCTCGTCAATGGCGATTTTTCGCAGAGCGGCCACTGGCAGGCGATTTTCAAAACCGACCAGTATTTCGTCGGCGCCGGCGATGAACTGCCGGCGACCGATCGTGCGGTGATCTATCATCTGCCGGCCGACGACGGCGAGAAGGCGCACAACGTCCTGGTCATGGACCTTTCGTTTCACACGGCGCAGAACAACGGCCTGGCCTGCCTGTCGGACGCGATTGAGATCGCACCGGGCGTGCGCTATCGGCTGTCCTATCGCTATCGCAGCGACGGGCCGAGCTTGCAGACGATCGTGAAGGGATACGCTCCGGACGAGAATCTGCCCGGACAGCCGGCTGACCGCGAAGTCTACCGCATGCAAGTGCCGCCCGGCGGGGCCACCGGCGGGAAATGGAAACTCGTCGAAGCGGATTTGAATCCGCGCAATCCCGATTTCCCCGTGCAGCGGCTGCGCGTCGATCTGTATGCGTATCTCAACAAGGGACTGATCATGTTCGACAACGTGCAGTTGAAGGCGGTGGGAGAGATGAATGCGCAAGCCGCGAGCAGGCCGGCGGACGGCGCAGGGCAATAGAGCCGGTATTCGCAGCGATCCGCGCAGTTACTTCCCCGTGCAACTCTTCACGATCAGGAAGATGTAGACGAAGAACGCGATGAATACGGCCCAATCCCAGAAGGAATAGTGATACTTGTACCAGGGGACTGGCTTGGGCGGTGGCGGTGGCGGTGGCGGCTCGCCGGTCGATGATTCATCGGGTTTGGTGGGGCTCTCGCTCACGCCGCTATTTTATCGCCGGCGCGTAAAAAATCCGCCCCTTCGCGGCGGCCATCGGACGGCACATCCAGCCGGGATTTTCAGTTGATCCCCGTTTCCGCTAACATGAAACGCAGCGATATGTGCAGGCGTTCCACCACACTACTTGTGTTTGTCTCGCTGCTTTCATGGCTGCCGGCGCGCCCGTGCGTGGCCAAGCCGCCGAGCACGCAGCCGGTTGGGGAGAAGGTTCCGTCGGAGGACGCGGTTCTCAAAGACCTGCATTCGATGGGCCTGATTAATGGCTGCACCAACATCTTCCGTTGCGCCTGCCCAGTGCGCGACATTGCCAAACAGATGGCGACGACGCAGCCGAGCGCCGCCGATCTGGCCGCGGGGAAACAGAGAATGCAAAGGCTCTACGACCTGGGCATACGTACCGTGATTTCATTCCAGAACCCGCTGGGCGACGACGATCATCCCAAGGAAGTCGCGCGGGCCGTGGCGCTGGAGAAGCAAACGGCTGCGGAGGTCGGATTGCAATACGTCGCGTACCCGATCTCCAATGCGGGGAAGAATTCGCTTCAAGATATGTCGGACCAGGCGGTGCTGAACCTGCTCGATCCGATCAGCGTGGCGATCTTCAAGTATGCGCAAACGGGCGGCGTGGCGTTTCATTGCTCGGCCGGCCATGACCGCACGGGCATCGTCGCCGCCTACCTGCGGCTGAAATATGAGCACTGGCCGGTCGAGCAGGCCATCGACGAAATGCGCCGATATGGGCATAATTGGCCCAAATTCTCCAGCAACGGCGGAATCTCTTCCTGGCATGAAGATCATCTCCGCGCAATCGCTAAGATGATTGAATCTGGGAATCCATGATGCGCGCGAAACTGTATCTCGAAACATTCGGCTGCCAGATGAACGTGCTCGACAGCGAGCTGGTTCTTGGGCAGTTCTGCGCCTGCGGCTACGAGCCGGTCGGCGAGCGCGACCAGGCCGATGTCATCCTTTACAACACCTGCTCGGTGCGCGAACACGCGGAGCAGAAGGTCTGGTCGCGCCTCGGCGAGCTGCGCGAGCGCAAGACGGCCGATCCGGGCCTCGTCATCGGCGTCATCGGCTGCCTGGCCGAGCGTGACGGGGCGAATCTTTTCCGGCGATATCCGTACGTGGACATTCTCTGCGGCCCCAGCGAATTGGACAAACTCCCCGGCATGGTGCGCAACGCGACGGTCACGAGCGGCCGCCAATCGGCGCTGATGGGGCGCAGTGGCTCGCGGCGAAGCTCAACGCTCGACGCCGCCGAAGACAAGCTGGAGATGCTCGACCTGTCGCGCAGCGTCTCGCCAAGCGATGAGCGCACGCAGGCGTATGTCCGCATCACGCGCGGCTGCAATAAATTCTGCACCTACTGCGTCGTGCCGTACACGCGCGGAGCGGAAGTGCATCGGCCGCCTCAGAATGTCATCGACGAGGTGCGCAAACTCGCCGACGCCGGCGTGACGGAAGTGACGCTGCTGGGGCAGACGATCAACCACTACGCCTACGACCACGGCGACGGCCGCGTCACCACGTTCGCCGGGCTGCTGTATCAGATTCACGAGGCCGTGCCGCATCTGGCGCGGCTGCGATTCGTCACCAGCTTTCCGCGCGATTTCACCAACGACGCCCTGGCGGCGATGCGCGATTGCCCGCGCATCTGCCGCTATCTGCACGCTCCGGCGCAGCACGGGTCGGATCGCGTTCTGCGCCTGATGAACCGCGGATATGCGGCCGGGCAGTACGTGGAATTCATCGACCGTGCCCGCGAGTACATGCCGGATGTTTGCATCGCCAGCGATTTCATCGTCGGCTTCCCGACCGAGACCGACGAGGAATACGCACAGACCGCCGACCTGCTGCGCCGCTGCCGGTTCAAGAACAGTTTTATTTTCAAATATTCGCCGCGCCCCGGGACGGTGGCGATGGATCGGTTCGCCGACGATGTCCCCGAATCAGTCAAGCGCTCGCGGAATAACGATTTGCTCGGCGTGCAGCAGGAAATCTGCGGCGAAGAGAACCGGAAGATGATCGGCAAAAAAGTCGAGGTGCTGGTCGAGGGGCAGAGCAAGCTGGTGAGCCGCAAGGGTGGAGGCGGCGGCGCGACCGTCGAACTTGGCTGGGAAAAACCGGCCGCGGCGACGCAAGGGCAACTGGTCGGCCGCACGCGCGGCGATCAGGTTGTGGTGTTCGACGGCCCGGCGTCGCTGAAGGGGAAACTGATCGACGTGGCCATTGTGGATGCCAAAAGTCTCACGCTCTTCGGGCACCGGGAGGAATGATTTTCATGCAGCAAGGCGATCTGGCCAGCGCGGTGCGGCAGGCTCAGGACCGGCCTGACGTGGCGGCGGCGGTGGCGGAATTGTACGAATCGGTCGAGGCCGAGATCGCGCGGCGGCGGCCGCTGTGCGTCGTGTCCGGGCGATGCTGCAAGTTCGACGAGTATGGGCACAATCTGTTCGTCACGACGATGGAACTGGCCGCGTTCATGGGCGACTACAAGAGGACATCCATCACGCCGCGTCCGGCGGAAGGGGGATGCCCATTCCAACAATCCCGCCTCTGCGGCGTGCACCGATTTCGCCCGATGGGTTGCCGCCTGTTTTTCTGCGATGCTTCGAGCACGCAGTGGCAGCACGATCAATATGAACAGTTTCACGCACGGTTGAAGCGCCTGCACGAATCGCTGGAAGTTCCGTACGTTTACATGGAATGGCGGGCCGCTCTGGGCCTCTTGGGAATTAAATGAAATATTTAGTGATTGTACTTCTGATGGCCGCCGCGCCGCTGCACGCGGCTGATCTGACGCTCTGGTATCAGCATCCCGCGACAAACTGGATGACCGAGGCGCTGCCGATCGGCAATGGCAGGCTGGGCGCGATGATCTTCGGCGGCGTGGCGCAGGAGCAGATTCAGTTCAATGAAGACACGCTCTGGTCGGGCGGCCCGGAAAAGCTGGCGGGCAGCCGGCCTGGCGGCGCCGAGCACATCGCCGAGATTCAGAAACTGATCGCGGCGGGGCAAATCGAGCAGGCGACGGGGCTGATCCAGCAATACTTTTACGGTAATACGCGGGGATTCGGCGCTTATCAGGCGTTCGGCAATCTGCTCATCGATCTGCATTCTCCGGCCGACGCGGCGGGAGTTTCGGATTATCGGCGCGAACTCGACATCGAGCACGGCGTTGCCCGCATTCACTATTCGCTCGGCGGTGTGTCTTACGATCGGGAATATTTTTGCAGCCATCCCGGCGGACTGATCGCCATGCGGCTGAGGTGCGGCAAGCCGGGCGCGCTGCGGGCGGCAGTGCATCTGACGACGCTGCAAAAGGGTGCGACCATCAGCGCGAAGGACAACCAAATCATTCTAGAAGGCAGGCTCGCGGACAACGGGCTGGGATATCAGGCGGTGGCGATGGTTCTGCCGCAAGGGAAGGACGCCAAGCTCACCGCGACGGCCGGCCAGATTCAGGTGGACGGCGGCGATGCGATGACGATTCTGCTGGTCGCGGCGACGGAGTATTCATCGCAGTATCCGACCTATCGCGGTAACGATGACAAGGCCGCCAATGCCGCGGCTCTGGCGACGGCGAACAAGCCGTACGCCGATCTGCTGGCGGCGCACGAGGCGGATTATTCCGATTTGTTCGGTCGCGTCAGCCTGGACCTGGGCGACTCTGAGAATGCAACACTGCCGACCGATCAGCGGCTGATCGCGCATCAGAAAGGCGCGATCGATCCGGCGCTCGACGCATTGTATTTTCAATTCGGCCGCTATCTGCTGATTTCCAGTTCCCGGCCCGGCGGGCTGCCGTCGAATCGGCAGGGGTTGTGGAACAACGCGGTCAATCCGCAGTGGGGCGCGGATTTTCCGACGATGATGAACATGGAGATGATGTACTGGCCGGCGGAGACGGCCAATCTCTCCGAGTGCGCCGGGCCGCTGATCGAGATGATCGACAATCTCCGCGCTCCGGGGCGCGTGATGGCCAAAACGGCCTACGGCGCTCGCGGATGGGTCGTCAACTACACCACCAATCCGTGGGGTTTCACCGCCGGCGGAACGGGGCCGTATCAATATTTCCCGGCCGGCGCGGCGTGGCTCTGCCAGCATCTCTGGGACCATTATGATTTCACGCAGGATCGGGACTATCTGGCGAAGACGGCGTATCCGATCATGAAGGAGGCCGCGGAGTTCTGGGTCGATCATCTCATCGCCGATGCCGACGGCAAACTTGTTTCGTCGCCCTCGGAATCGCCGGAGCAGGGGGCGTTTTCCGCCGGAGCGACGATGGATCAGGAAATCGTCTGGGATTTGTTCACCAATTGCATCGCGGCAGAGGACGTCCTGGACACCGATCGTGATTTCCAAAAACAGTTGGCCGACATGCTGGCGCGCCTGTCGCCGCCGAAGATCGGAAAGTTCGGCCAATTGCAGGAGTGGAAGGCCGACATCGATGATGCGGCCAACACGCATCGGCATGTCTCCCATTTGTGGGCCGTCTATCCCGGCCATCAGATCAGTCCGGTGACGACGCCGCAGCTTGCTGGGGCGGCGATCAAGACATTGACCGCCCGCGGCGACGGCGGCCCGGCGTGGGGATGGGCATGGAAGATCGGATTCTGGGCGCGACTCGCCGACGGCGACCACGCGCATCTGATTCTCGATAAACTCCTGACGCCGACTTCCGAGACCAGTCCGCGTTCGCCCGCCGCGGGAACTTATGCGAACCTGTTCGCCGCCCGTCCGCCGCTGCAAGTGGACGCCAATCTGGCCGCGACGGCCGCCATCGCGGAGATGCTGATGCAGAGCCAGAACGGCGAGATTCAATTCCTGCCGGCGTTGCCCAAGGCATGGCCCAGCGGCGCCGTCACGGGCCTGTGCGCCCGCGGTGGGTTCACGGTCGGTATCGTGTGGAGGAAGGGCGTGTTCAGTTCGGCCGCCATTCACAGCGTCAGCGGCAACATCTGCCGGTTGCGAGCCAGCATTCCAATCACGGCCTTCACCAACGGCGTCACGCGCCCCCGGCCCGGCGTCATTGAATTCCCCACGTTGGCAGGGAAGACCTATAACATCGTCCCCGGCGGGACCGTCTATTCACCGGGCTGATGGTTGCCAAACTTCAACGACTTCGGATACCTTCGGTACGGTAATTTCAGCGGAGGAACGGCATTGAAGAGGATCTACGTCCGAATCATCGGGTTGTCGTGTCTGCTGTTGGCCGCTGCGTTGTGCGGCGGATGCCAGAGCGGCGGTGTTTACAATGTTCGCTGCTTCGGCGCCGTCGGCGACGGGAAGGCGCTGGACACGTCGGCGATCAACCGGGCCATCTCCGCGGCGGCCAATGCGGGCGGCGGAACGGTCTTCATTCCCTCCGGCTCCTACCTTTGCTACTCCATCCACCTTCAAAGCCATGTAACGCTCTATCTGAACCAGGGCGCGACGATCGTCGCGGCTGGTTTGCCGGCCAAGGGAGAGTACGATCCGCCGGAACCCAATGAGTTCGATCCTTACGAAGATTTCGGCCACTCGCACTGGCACAACAGCCTGATCTGGGGGGATGGAATCCATGACGTGGCGATCGAAGGTCCGGGGATGATCTATGGCAAAGGTCTGAGCCGCGGGACCGGCAATCCGCCGACGTCGCGACCGACGACGCAGCCGTTCGGCCGAGGCGGGCGCGGCCGCGGCTTTGGTGGTTTCGGCGGCGGCGGACGCCGGGGGCGGGGCCGGGGACGCGGCACGACGCTGCCGGATACGCTGCCATCGCTCTACAACTATGACGACCGTGCCGACGCGCCGCCCACGTTCCTGCCCGGCACGACGCGGCCCTCCAATGAGCAGACTTATCCCAATCCCATGGACACACTGGCTGACGGAGTCGGGAATAAATCAATCGCGCTCAAGAACTGCTACAACGTCACGTTGCGGGACATTTCGATTCTGCAGGGCGGCCACTTCGGGATTCTCGCGACGGGCGTGGACAATCTCACCATCGAGAATCTGAAGATCGACACCAACCGCGACGGGATGGACATCGACTGCTGCCGCAACGTGAAGATTTCCGACACCAGCATCAATTCCCCCGGCGACGACGGGCTTTGCCTCAAGAGTTCCTACGGGCTTGGCGTGGTGAAGCCGTGTGAAAATGTGAACATCACCAACTGCTACGTCACCGGCGGGTACGCGGTGGGCAGCTTCCTTGACGGGACATTCCGCAAGCACTTGTCGGATTACATGCCGGGCCTGGGCGGCTTGGCGCGGCCGATGACGCGGCCGACGACCGTTCCATCGACGCGGCCGGCGGTGACGGACGATGACACGAACGGATTGGGGGGAGGATTCGGCGGAGGGTTCGGCGGGGGTGGATTTGGCGGCGGCGGGTTTGGCGGATTTGGTTTCCCCGCCACTCGTCCCGTTCGCAGTGCCGCCCCGGGGCGCACCGGACGCATCAAGTTCGGCACCGAATCCAACGGCGGGTTTATCAACATCGCCATCTCCAACTGCGTGTTTGACGATTGTCAGGGGCTGGCCCTGGAAACGGTCGATGGCGGGCCGATCGAAGACATCGTCATCGACAACATCACGATGCGCGACATCGTGAGCGTGCCGATTTTCATCCGCCTGGGCAACCGCGCCCGCGGGCCGTTCGCGCCGGTGGGAATCGTTCGCCACGTCAAGATCAGCAACATCATCTGCGAGAACCTGGCCGGGCGCTACGCCTGCATCATCAGCGGAATTCCAGGGCACCCGATCGAAGACGTGCAGATCAGCAATGTGCGCATCACCTATCCGGGCGATCGCGTGCCACGCGACGTGACCACGCGGCCGGCCGAGATGGAAAAGGGATATCCCGAGCCGACCATGTTCCACGCCATGCCGGCATGGGGATTTTACATTCGTCACGTGAAGGACATCGAACTGGATCACATCAATCTGAGCAGCACCGCCGACGATCTGCGGCCGGCGTTCTGGCTGGAGGACGTGGACGGGGCGGACTTCGATCACGTCAAGGCGCCGCATCCTGATGGGGTCGCGGAGTTCCGCATGATCGGCGTGAAGGATTTTTCGATCCACCAGTCGCCGGGCATGGACGACGTGTGGAGCAAGGACGTCGATCAGCCCGATCCCGCGCCGGCGACGGCTCCCACTAAGGAACTCGATCTGGATCAGTTTGATCAATAAAAAAAAAGATTTAACCACAGAGGACACAGAGGGCCACACAGAAAGGCAGGAGAAAAAATTGCGGAAAGGCCTGAATCTTGTTTTGTCTTTGTCTCTCTCTGTGGCCCTCCGTGTCCTCTGTGGTTAGTCCGAATTAATTTTCCTCAGAAAAGCAGCGAATCGGTCCAGTCCCTTGTCGATCTGCTCCATGCTGGTGGCGAAGCTGAAGCGTACGTGGGTGTCGAAGCCGCTGTCGTTGCCGGGGACGACGGCGACGTGACTCTCCTCCAGCAGTGCGGCGGCGAAGGTGACGGCGTCGGTGATTTCCTTGCCGCCGACTGTTGTGCCGAAATAGGCGGAGACATTGGGGAAACAGTAGAACGCTCCCAGCGGCCTGACGCACTTGATTTCCGGCAGAGCCGTGAGCCGCTGCCACATGTGCTTGCCGCGGGCCTCGAACTGGCGGCGCATCTCCTCGATGCTCACGGCCCCGCGCGGATCGGTCAGGGCGGCGGCGGCGGCGTACTGGATGAAGCTGGGGATGTGGCTGTTCATCTGGCTCTGAAGTTTATTCATCGCCTCAATCGCTTCCTTCGGTCCGCCGACGTAGCCGACGCGCCAGCCGGTCATCGCGAAGCTCTTGCTGTGGCAGTTGAAGGTGAGCGTGCGATCGAGCAAACCGGGGCGCAGGCCGGCGAAGCTGGCGAATTTCAGGTCGCCATAAATCAGCTTCTCGTAAATCTCGTCGCTGAACACGACAAGCTGCGGATGCCGCGCGACCACGTCGGCCAGTTGGCCCAATTCCGCCGGCGTGTAGGCGTGGCCGGCGGGGTTGGACGGGCTGTTGAGCACCAGAATGCGCGTGCATTCAGTGATCGCGCTCTCAAGCTGCGCCGGAGTGATCTTGAATGCGTTGCTCTCTTCGCCGCGGGTGATTTTCGGGATGCCGCCGGCGAGCTTCACCTGTTCGGGGTAGCTGACCCAATAGGGTGATGGAATCAGCACTTCCTCGCCGGGATTGAGGACGGCCATGAAGGCCATGTAGAGGCAGTGTTTTCCGCCGGCGCCGGTGGTGATTTGTTCGGGCGTGTAGGGAAGTCCGTTTTCCTTCTGAAATTTTTGGCTGATGGCGGCCCTGAGTTCCGGCACGCAGGGCGTGGGGGTGTATTTGGTGCGGCCCTGATCCAGCGCCAGCTTGGCAGCGTCCTTGATGAACGCGGGGGTGTCGAAATCCGGTTCGCCCGCGCCGAAACCGACGACGTCGATTCCGGCCTTCTTCATGGCTCCGGCCTTGGCGCTGACGGCCAGCGTGATCGATTCGGAAACGAGCTTCATCCTGTCGGCAAGCGGAAACATTGGTCTTGAACCTCCAAAGGGAACCCTTTGCCTTCGGCTGGGGTTCGAAACGGTAGCGGGGGATGAACGAGAATTCAAGTAATTGGTCGCCTGTGTTTGGTACAATAGCGTGATATGCTTGGGTGATTGCGCGAGGTGTCGCAATGATTACCGATACGGAGCCTGTTAGAGGCCGATTCTTCGTTGAATTGGAGTTAAGCAACGACGCAGACCTCATTCGCGCCGATGTCGGGTTGATCTCCCCGGAAAAGGTGCGCCGGTTAACGATTCGCGGAGTGGTGGATAGCGCCGCACCGCGTCTGGTCATCCCGCAGTCGGTGGCACAAGAGCTTGGGTTGGAAATCTCCGGGATCGCCAAAGTGCGCTATGCCGATGGCCATGCGGCCGAGCGCTCCATTGCTCGGCGAATTCGTCTCAAATTGAACGGACGCGAAAGCATCTTCAGCGCCATTGTGGAGCCGGCCAGAGAATCAGTCCTGATCGGCGCGATCGTGATGGAAGACCTCGATTTTCTGATCGACTGCACCGGCCAGCGCCTCGTGCTGCGCGATCCGAATCAGATCATTTCAGAGGCGGAATGAAACCGTCCTCGCGGGCATCGTCCGGGCCGACACGGCCCGGCTCTGTCTCAATCGGCCGCCGCCTCGACGCGCCGCACGTAAAACTGCGACTCCGTCGCCCGCTGGCCAACGAAATGCAGGTTGAATGGGTAGCCCAGCTTGCAGGCACGGAAGAAATCGACGATGCGGTGGCCGTGTTTGATCTGGCGCTGAAGATTATCGTCGGTCTGGTCGGTCAGCTCAGGCGGGATCAGCCGCTGGCGGTCGTAGTCCCATTGGGGGTCGATGCGCACCAGGAGCTGGGCTTCGTCCCACTCGATGGGGTAGCCGTGGATGAAGCCCTCGCCAGTGTCGGGGGTATAGAACCAGAAGCAGAGGAAGCGGTCCTTCCAGGCGGTGCTGGTGTTGTTGTTGGAGCCGGTGATCAGCCGCGCATGCGATGTGCGGATCGCCTGGCCGCCGAGGGGCTTTGCAATCCACACTTTGCGTTCGCGGCAGTCGTACAGGCCGACGTGGGGGTATTTGCCGTTGAAGACGGCGGTGCAGAGGCGCGAATTGACGCGCGGCCCGGACTTCTCGCCCGAACCGCTCCGATCCGGGCCGCTCTTGCCGAAACCGAACATGGGCGCTCACCTCGTCGGCATCTCATTCACCTGGTCCGCAGGACAAATGGACAGACCAATGCCACCGGCCGCGACTGCATCAGTTGCAGCACGGTGAGTTGTTCCTGGAGCGCGGAGCGGTCGGCGGCCGGCAGCAGATCGAGAATCACGTCGTCGGCCTGCGTCTTTGGTTGGATGTCAATCTTCGAGTCGGCGTTGTCGCTGAACAGGTCGGCCAGCGTTTTTGGCGCGGGGATCATGCGCACGTCATAGCTGCCGGGCGTCAGGTCAGCCTGCTTGGCTGCGTAGGCGACCGCGTCGGACATGCCGCCGATCGCGTCAACAAGACCCAAATCCTTCGCCTGCCCGGCCAGAAAGATGCGGCCGCGGGCGACCTTGTCGATCTCCTTGATCTTTCCCTTGCGCGTCGACATCACGCGCTGCGTGAACTGCACGTAAGTCTGCTGCATCCAGTCGTGCACGAGTCTGCGCTGCTCGTCGGTCCACGGCGTGGACGAATCGAACAGTCCGGCGTTGGCGCCGCGGAGAAACGTCGCGGTGCTCAGGCCGAGCTTGTCGTATAGTCCCTTCAATACGAACTTCCCGCCCACGACGCCGATGGAGCCGACGATGGCGGTCGGGTCGGCGTAAATGTAGTTGGAGCTGCTGGCCAGATAATATCCCCCGCTGGCCGCCATGCTGCCGACGCTGACGATGACGGGTTTGATCTTCGCCAGCCGCCGCACGGACTGCCACATGGCCTCAGACGCCAGGGCGCTTCCGCCTGGGGAGTCGATTCGAAGCACCACCGCGTCGATCTGATCGTCGCGCTCGGCAAGGCGAATGGCCTTGCGGATGTCTTCCGAGCCGATCTGGTCGGCGGAGCTGAACAAGCTGTCGCCCGTGGAGCCGTCCACGATGACCCCCTCGGCGTAGATCAGCCCGACGGCCGGGCGGGTTGATTCCTCCGGTTTGCGCGCCAGCAGCGAAAAGATGGCGAATGGGTTGCTCAAATCCAGCGACTGTTGCGGAGTGCGGCCGTAGTCATGCACGAGATCGATTTTGGCCCCCAGGTCGTCGCCGATCAGATCGCGCAGCCCGTCGGGGTCCACAAGATGATCGACCAAGCCCAGCTTCTTGGCGCGATCGGCGGGAATCAGCGCTTCGTCAATGATCTCCTTCACCGCGTCGGCCGAAAGATGGCGATTGCGGCCGACGTTATCGACAAGCTGATCGTACAGCCGGTCGGCCAGCCGGTTCAGCTCGCCGCTCAATTCCGGGCTGGGGGCGGTATGGATGAATTCTTCGTCGGCTCCTTTGTATTCGCCGATCTGCTCGAAGTCCGCCTCGACGCCGATTTTGTCAAACAGCCCCTTGGCGAACAGCGTCTCCATTCCGACGCCGGGCATTTCGATTTCGCCGCCGCTGAGAAGGCAGACGTCGCTGGCGCCGCTGGCGAGGATGTAGCCGGCGGAGTCATAGGCGTCGGCGTAGACGTAGGTGCGTTTGCCGGCCTTGTTCAGCGCCAGCAGTTCGTCGCGGAGTTCCAGCGCCTGCGACAGGTTCGGTCCGCCGCCGCCGAGGGTGATGAGGACGGCCTTGATGTCCTTGTCGGTGCGAGCCTTCTCCATTCGCTCCAGAACCGAGCGAAGGGTGTTGGTCGCATCGCTGGCAAGGAATGAAAAATCAGATGGCTTCTCGGTGATCGGTGCGCCCAGATCAATGTAGGCAACCTGCGGCTCCACCGGCGCAGCAGCGGGCTGTGCGGCGTTGATTTTGCCGGCCAGTTCGCCGGGGGTTGGGAACTTGCCGGCCGTTTGAGTTGCCGGCTGCGTCGCGGAATTGCCGCTTTGATCCGTCTCCGCCGCCGCGCCGGCCGCCAGCATGGCTGTCAGGCAAAGGACTGCCACCATTCGCAAACTCATTAGCGCTCCTCGTGTGGGATTGGTTCGGACCCGATGAGGATTATAAGCGTTTGGAGCGCCGGGGGCGAAAGCCCAGGGAACTAGTTCCCTGGGCGTTGTGGACTGCAACGATTTCGCCTCAAAACCGGCTCTTTTTGGCCATCAGGCGATTTTCCAGAATTCGTTCGAGTGTTTGGCTCACCGTTTCAACCTGCGACTCGGTCATGCGGCTGAAAAACGGCAGCGCCAGTGTGCGAGCCGCAATGTACTCCGTGACGGGGAAATCGCCCTCATTGAAGCCGAGTTTGGCCATGTACGGCTGCAAGTGGATCGGCGGGAAATAGTTGCCGCATCCGATCCCCTCGCCGCGCAGCTCCATCATCACCTGATCGCGATCGCCCGGCTCGAACAGATCGTTGAGACGAACCACGAAGACGAACCAGCTCATGTGCGTCTGGTCGTCCAGCGTCGGCAGAATCAGGTAGCGATTGGTCATCAATCTTTCCATGTAAGCCTGAGCCACGCGGCGGCGGTTGGCCAGGATTTCGTCCAGGCGCGACATTTGCGCGATGCCCAGCGCGGCGTGAATCTCGCTGAGGCGGAAGTTATAGCCCAAGCGCTGGTGGGCCAGCCAACCCATGCCGTCGCGCCCCTGATTGCGCAGGCTGCGGCAGAGCGATGCGAAATCGTCGTCATCGGTGACGATCATGCCGCCCTCGCCGGTGGTGATCTGCTTGTTGGGATAGAAAGCAAAGATGCCTGCCTTGCCGAAACTGCCGACAGGGCGGATGTCGCGCGGGCCTGCGTCCACGTGGCCGCCGAAGCCTTCGCAACAGTCCTCAATCAGCTCCAATTCCGCCCGCCGCGCCAGTTGCTCCAGTTCGATCATGCCGCCGGGGTGGCCGAAGCACTCGACGGCGACGATCCCCTTGGTCTTGGGCGTGATGGCGGCGGCTGCCTTGGCCACGTCCATGTTCAGCGTGCGAGGGTTGATGTCGGCGAAGACCGGCGTTGCTCCAACGTAAAGAATGCAGTTGGCGCTGGCGACGAATGAAAAGGGAGTGGTGATGACCTGATCTCCCGGCCCAAGTCCCGCCGCGAGCATGGCGACGTGCAGCCCGGCGGTGCCGCTGGAGACGCCGATGGCGTGGCGTCGGCGAGTCGATTTGGCCACGGCAGCCTCGAAGATTTCGATCTTGGGGCCGATCGACAGGGTCGGCGTCTGGAGAACCTCCACGACGGCGTCGATTTCGCGCTGTCCTATGTCCGGCTGCGATAATGGGATGGGGGTGGGCATACGGAGCCGGGGCGTGTCGCCCCGGTCCGGGCCGACACGGCCCGGCTCTTTACTTCAAACTCGAACCTTTCTTCTCAAACGGTTATACTCGATCCTCTTTGACGTTGGATAGACACAATTTCGGTTCCGGGACGGCCGCCGCATGAGTGACGACTCCAAGCGGGACGACGCTGCCCGCGAGAAATATCGCCGCGACAAGAAAAACAACGCCAATTTCTGGCGCGCGCTGGTCTACCTGCGGCCCTACCGGGTCATGGTGGCCACGTCCATTGTCTTGGCCTTTTTTGTCGGTTTGGCAATGACCGGCGGCTTGGGGACGATGCTGCCGATCATCCGCGTCCTGATCGACGGCGACACGGTTCCGAAATGGGTGAATCGTTCCATTGCCGAGAAACGTCTGGGCGTGAAGTTGTCGGACGATCCAGACGTGGACAAACTCGTTCTCGTCCGCGTCGATAAGGGCGGACCAGCTTCCAGGGCCGGCTATCGCGGTGGCAGCGTTCAGGAGTTGATCGCCGACGTGCCGACCGACCAGCTTCGCGGGGAACTGGCCGATCCGGCCCGCGACGCCATCATTTTCCTCCCGCCGGGGCAGTCGCCTCGTAGGGTTCCGCTCAAGCCGGTGCCCTTCTACATGATCTGGGCGCAACAGGCGGCCGCTAGGCTGCCGGTGGGGCCGGTGAAGGCCATCGCCGTGGTCTTCGGTCTGCTCACGCTCCTGTCGCTGGTCGGCAACGTCGTTCGCTTTTTTCAGGAATACCTTTCCAACAAGGCCGCGATTCTGGCGGTCAATGACGTTCGCCGGCATCTCTACGATCATGTCCTGCGCGTGCCGTTGAGCCACTTCGGGCAGGCGGGGAGCAGCGACATCACCAGCCGGCTGACCCAGGATTCCCTGATACTGCAAGGCGGCTTCATGCAGATTCTCGGGCAGACGATCCAGGAGCCGATCAAGGTGCTCATGGCCATGGGGCTGGCGCTGGTGGTGAGTTGGCAGTTGACGCTGTTCGTCATCTTGTTTGCCCCGCTGATGGCGGTGGTCGTGCGGAAGTTCGGCAAGAAGATGTACCGGGCGAGCCGCAAGCAGATGCAGCAGTCCTCAGCGATGCTCGGCCAGTTGGAGGCCACCCTGCAGGGCATTCGCGTGGTGAAGGCCGCAGGCGCGGAGCGCTTCGAGCGCCGCCGTTACCAGCACATCATGAACGGTCTGGTGGCCGAACTGCTCCGCATGAGCCGCATTGACGCGTTCAACACGCCGACTTTGGAGATGATCCTGCTGGCCGCCAGTGGATGCGTTGTGCTCTTCGGCGGATACCTCGTGCTGGATGTGCATCGCCTGGGTCCGGATCAGTTCATCGTGGTGATGATCGCCCTGGCCTCGATCGGCGAAAGCCTGCGGCGGATCAGCAAAGTCACCACCACGCTCCAGCAGTCCAACGCCGCCGCCGCGCGGATATTCGAGGCGATGGACCTCCCCGTCGAGCGGGAAAAGAGGCGAACCGTGCGGCCGCTGCGGCTGCCGCAGTTGAGCCGGGAAATCCGCTTCGAGGATGTCTTTTTCAGCTATCCCCAGGCAACCGCGCCGGCATTGGCAGGCGTGACGCTCGCGGTTCCCAGGGGGCGTTGCGTTGCCATTGTCGGCCGCAACGGCAGTGGCAAGACGACCCTCCTGTCGCTGCTCCTGCGCCTGTATGAGCCGCAGTCGGGCCGGATCACCATCGACGGCGTGGACATCGCCGCCGGCACGCTGCGGGCGCTGCGCCGCCAGATCAGCATCGTCACGCAGGACAGCGTGATCTTCCCCGGCACAGTCGCACAGAACATCGCCTACGGCCATCCGCTGGCCGGGCGACTGGACACCAAGACCCCGGCAGTTGTAATGCTCCGTCGGGAGATCGAAGCGGCGGCCCGCAGCGCTTTTGCCCATGACTTCATCATGGAAAAGCCTCAGGGGTACGACACGTTGCTCGGCGAACTGGGTGGCCAGTTGTCCGGCGGACAGAAGCAGCGTTTGTGCATCGCCAGGGCGATTTTGCGCAAGACGCCGATTCTGGTGCTCGACGAGGCTACCAGCCAGGTTGACGCCCAGAGCGAGCATCTGATCCAGCAGGCCATCGAGGCTCTCCTGCACGCCGGCCAGCGTACCACCTTCGTCATCGCCCACCGGCTCAGCACGATCAAAAGTGCCGACAGTATCGTGGTAATGGATCGCGGCCAGATCGTTGGCGAGGGCAACCACGACGAACTGCGGGCGACGTGCGACACTTATCAGCAACTCTACGAGCGGCAATTCCAGCCGGCCTGAAGCCGACGTTCGCCGCATTTTTCAAAGGATTTTTGCGCACTTGACTTGAATCACGCCAGCGGACGCGGTAGTTTCAGCGTCAATGGACTGGGTGGCCTCGCATTTGGATGCTGGCCGCCTCTTATCGGCGCAGCGGCGCCGGCTACAAGGAGGTAGCCATGACTGTATCATCATTTTCGTCGTTGTTGCGTTTCGGGATGCTTGGCGCGCTCGCTCTTGCGCTGGCCGGCTGCGCCGAACCAATGCTCACCTATTCGCAGGACTTCAAGCACAACGGGCTGGCCCAATACAATCGCGGTGAGTTCCTCGACGCCGCCGGCTCGTTCAAGGCCGCCGCCAAACAGGATCCCACCGACTACCAGACGCAATACTATCTGGGTCTTTGCGAGGAGAAGAACGGCGAGCCGCAATCGGCCGCGGAAGCATACCGGCTCTGCCTGACGCTCCGCGTTCAGACGCCGGCCGGCCGCGCCGATGCGCCGATGCGCGAGAAGGTTCTGGGCCGCCTGGCGCCGCTGATCGCTCATGCCGATTTTGCCGATGCCGAAATCAATATGATTCAGCGCGAGGCCTCCTCCGAGCAGTCCCCGGACGACTATCGCCTGTTGGCTCGCATTGATGCCCTCCGCGGCGATCCCGACTCGGCTGTTAACAGTTATAAGAACGGATTCAACTTCGCCTCCGACGATTTCGTCCTGGCCAAGGAATACGGTTTCTATCTGCTGAAGATTAACCAGACCGCGGAGGGGACGAGAATTCTCAAGAAGGCGTGGCAACTCAATCCCTACGACCGGCCCGTGGCCGAGGCGCTGCGCGATCTTGGCGTTACCGATGCGCAGCTGCTCGTCAGTTCCAGCCGCATCGAATCGACCGAGCCGCCCGTGACGCCGCAGACGGCGTGGGACGCCGACATCGCGCCGCGATAACGACCTGCTGATAATCGGAATTTCCACAAAGCCCAGGGAGTTAACTCCTTGGGCTTTTTGACAAATCCCGTTCACACATCCGTCTTGAGCTGCGGAATCTTCTTCCGCACTTCCTGCGGCCGCAGCGTGGAGAGGACGTAATGTGCGTCGGCCAACTCCTCCGCCCGATGGCTGGTCGTCACGCCAAGAACGTGAAATCCGACCTGCCGCGTCGATTTGACGACGCTGGGCGCGTCCTCAATCACCAGGCAATCCGACGGCTTGAGCTTCGTCCGCGTCCGTTGCGACATAAGTTCGACCGCTAGCAGATACCCCGAAGGATCGGGCTTGCCGACGCTCACGTCGTCGGCCGCGACGATGGTCGGGAAGCAGTCGCGCAGGCGAACCCCCTCCAGCATCGCCTCGATCTCGTCGCGCCGAGCGCCGGAAACAATCGCCAGCGGATAGTGCCGCCACACGCCGCGGACGAATTCCTCCACTCCCTCCAGAGCCTGGTATTGCCGGTCGCGGATCAGTTCCATCGTCATTTCGCTCTTGCGCGTCAGCAGGCGAAGCAGCTTTCCCGGCTCCAGCGGCAACTGTCTCGATTTGTACAGGTGAAGGAAAGCGCCGCGGTCGTCAAAGCCGATGAGCTGCTCGTAATATTCCTCGCGGCCCAGATCGATCCGCTCCGACTTGAGCACTTCCTGAAACGCCAACAGGTGCAGCGGCTCGCTGTTGACGATGACGCCGTCGAAATCAAACAGGATCGCGCTGGGCCATGAGTTCATTGGGAACAAATTATCGGCGCGGCGCGCGGCAAGTCTACGGGGAGAATGTTGAATTCTGAATGTTGAATTTTGAAATGAGGTCAATCCCGGCGCGCCGGGATTTCGCTTCGCTCAGCATTCAACATTCAGAACTCAACATTCTCTTCGATTTCAAGCTGCCTTGACCGCAAACACCTTCACGCAATTCCTGCCGCCGTGCTTGGCGGCATAGACGGCCATGTCGGCGGCCTTGAGCAGCATCGCCGGCGTTTGCAGCGGCCCGCCCGGCTCCGCCGTCGCCACGCCGATGCTCACCGTCACGCCCAGCATCGTATTTCCGCACAGTATCTTTTTCGCGCCGATAGCGCGGCGGATGACGTCGGCGATGGTGGGGGCAATGCTGCGCGGCGTGCCGGGCAGAAGCAGGACCATCTCCTCCCCGCCATAGCGCGCGGCGACATCCTTGGGGCGCTTCGCGGCCTTTCGCACTTCCGCCGCCACTTCCTTCAGAACCGCGTCGCCCGCCTGATGGCCGAACTTGTCGTTGACGCTCTTGAACTTGTCCAGGTCCAGCATCAGCAGCGTCAGCGGTGTGCCGCCGGCCACGGCCGCGAATTGTTCCTTCAGCGATTCATCCAGATGGGCGCGGTTGGCCAGGCCCGTCAGGCCGTCGGTCGTGGCCTGCTGCTGAAGCTGCTGGTTCCGCTCCTGAAGCTGCGTTTTTTCCTGCTGGTTGTCGAGCTGCCTTGCTCCGCTCTGGATGTTCACTTCCGCCAGAAGATCGCGGCTCTTTTCCAGGATTGCCTCATAGCTGGCGTACGAGCCGATGTTGATCTCGAAGAGGCCGGCCACTTCCTTGGTGCGCGCCGCGATGTCGTTGAGGAGCGCGTCGCAATCCGCTTCGGACATCTTGTATCGCGCGGCGCAGGTCTTGCGCACCGTATCAATCGCGGCGGCCGCGGCTCGTTCCTGATCGACGAACACATCGCCGCAGTACCCGGCCAGCTCGACCACTTCGGAAAGTTTACGCAGCGCCGCGTCCGGCGCCTGCTCCGGATTGTGGCTGAACGCGATCGGCACGGACAGCACCGGCGGCAGTTTCCATTGCTGGGCCAGAACCGCCGCCACCTCCGCGTGGGTCGCGCCCAGTGTCTCGCTCTCGACCTTGAGCAATTCCTGATGCGTGCAGGCCTTGCCGCACAATTCGTTATACTCGCCGCTCAGCACGCTCTCGAGCACCAGCATTCCGATGTCCGCCAGCAATCCCGTCAGAAATGCTTCCTCCTGCTGCACGAGCCCGACCTTCGCCGCGATGGTCTTGGCCGCCGTCGCCGCGTAGATGCTGCGCCGCCAGTAGGATAAATGTTTGAATCCCTTGCCCGTGTTCTTCGCCAGATTCGTCGCCAGCGAAAAAGTCAGCACCAGTGTCTTGACGCTTTGAAGGCCGAGCACGACCAGCGCGTGGCTGATTGTTGAGATGGCATGCGTCCGCCCGTAGAAGCTGCTGTTGACGGTGCGCAGAATTTTCGTGGAAAGTGCCGGATCCTTGGAGATGATCCGGGCGATCTCCGCGATGTCCACCGACTGCCGCTGCGCCAGGTCCAGCACCTGCACCGCGATCGCCGGAAGTGACGGAAGATTCGGACACTGCTTGATCCGAGACAGAAGATCAGCGTTCATTGCCATCCCATGCCCCCATAAACTGTCGCGATGTCGCCGCTGCTGGTTTCATCGGACCAGACGCGGACTCACTTTGAGAGTTGTCTTACATTGCCGGATGAATGTGGACCGCCCGATTGTGATGAAATGCACGCTGATTCCGCGTCATGGCGCCGCCGGCGGCGCGGCCGCCGCGCCGCTGAGCGCCGCAGTTACCGCCGCCGCGATGTCCTGAGCCTGCCCCGCCCCCACAAAAACATTCCGCACCACTCCATCGCGCCCCACCACGACGGTTTCAGGAATGGCGGTGGCTCCGTACGCGACGGCCGCCTTGGCGTCCGTGTCCAGAAGCACTGGAAGCGACAGATTCAGGCGGCCGATAACATCCTTTACGCCCGCAGCGCCCTCCTGCACGTTCACGGCGAAAACCTTCAGGCCATCCCCCTTCATCTGCTTGTAAAGCTCGTCCGTCTCCGGCAGCGACATCATGCACGGCCCGCACCAGCTTGCCCAGAAATCCAGCACATAGACGCTGCCATGCAGTTGCCGGTCGGAAACCTCCGTTCCATCCAGCTCGGCCAGCCGGAAATGCGGGGCCGCCTTGCCGATCAGCGACATGGCGTCGGCGGTCTCGATTTCCTG
>Ga0182024_10002539_pt1 | contig 45067 bp, 60 predicted proteins | sample P32metaG_FD_120480 | JGI IMG/M metagenome (GOLD analysis project Ga0182024, IMG submission 120480) | Permafrost microbial communities from Stordalen Mire, Sweden - P3-2 metaG (Illumina Assembly) | ecosystem: Environmental > Terrestrial > Soil > Wetlands > Permafrost | place: Sweden: Stordalen... | reverse complement strand
CCTGCGGCCCATCCGGCACCAGGCGGAGGAACCTATCCACCTAGATAGGAACTTCATAGCGCCTTGCCAGCCATCAAAACGTTAAGGACTTTGCGGAGATGCGGCAATCGCTGATTTGCATCGCAATTAACAGCAGGCGGTTTCTGGACCACCGACTCAATTCCCCTCCCCGCCCGTCCTACGCGAACGCCTGGCCTCGCGCGAGATCAGCAACGTGTCCGGCCCAAAAAGGGCACGCCGTTTCGGCGCCCGCCCGATGCGACACCCATGCAACGTCCGGCCCCCTCCGAGGGCTCCCGAGCGGATGGCGGCGAAGAGGCTTTCGAGGCTTTCGAAGCGCGGCCGCTGATGGCGGCCGGAGACTTCCATCAGAAGCCGTGCGAGCGATCTCAGCCCAATCTCCTCCGGCGCGTCGCTGAGCTGAACAGCATCCGCCAGAGCATACTCTCCCCCTTTCTGCGACGCCCGCGCGAGCAACTCCCTCGTGTCCTGCTCCAGCGCTGCCCGAGCTCTGGCGAGATGGCCGGCGGCGGCGGCAATACGAGCCGCCGAGAGTCCTAGTTTCTCGAGCGTCGGCCATGTCGCACGAAGGCGGGCGCGGGCGAAGCGCGGATCGCTGTTCATTTCGTCTTCGAGCCAGGTTTCGCCACGTAGTTTCAGGAATGCGCGCAATCTGCTGCGAGATTCGCCCAGAAGCGGCCTCGCGACGAGAAGCTCTTCGAACCCAGGCAAAGGGAAAGGCGAAACCGCCGCCATGGCGGCAAGCCCGTCTACGCCACTCCCCCTCGAAAGGCGGAGAAGAAAGGTTTCCGCCTGATCGTCGATCGTGTGCGCCACAAAGAGGCAACGGATGCCGTTGGCGCGGCACCAGTTGCCCATCAGCCGGTAGCGCGCCTCCCTTGCGGAGCTTTCGATATTCGCCGCGGGTTTGCGCCCGCGCCACGAAAGGACATGCGTTTCCAGTCCGCGGTCGCCGACACGGGACGCGATTTCCAGGGCGTCCCGCCTGGAGTGTGGCTTCAAACCGTGATCGACGATGAGGACGATGGGGACCCGACGCGAGCCGCTGCGTGCCCACTCCTCGATCAACAACAGAAGGGCGAGAGAATCGCCACCACCCGAAACGGCAGCGGCTGCCGGCCACGAAGCTCCCAGCCGCTCCACCGCTTCCATGAGAGCCGCGAATTCCGCCGCGGAAATCGCCTTTTCAGCGGCAGCCGGCTGCCTTCCGCGCACTGAGCGCCTGGTCGGCGACGGATTTTGAGGCCGTGGGATATCGGCTGGCGAGCGCACCAAGAGCGGTACAACCTTCCTTCTTCTGGTTCATCGCGATCAGCGACTGCCCGAGCTTGAGCATGCTCTCGGGCGCGCGCGGACTGCTTGGGTATTTTTTCAGTTCCTCCGCAAACGCGCGCGCTGCTCCGGCATAATCCTTCTGAACATAGGCGATGTCGCCAACCCAGTAGACCGCCTGGGGCGCCAGATCGTCGCGCGGATAGGTATCGGCGAAGCCTCGAAAGGCCCCGCGCGCTTCGTCATATTGTGCTTTGGCGAGCAAATTGAGCGCCGATTCGAATTGCGGCCGCGTGTCGATGGAGGCGACCTGGTTCTGAGACGACTGCGACTCTTGCGGAAGATTTCCCAGATCGCTGCGCGGTATCGTGCCCAGTACTCCGGGTGGAGGCGCCAGATGAATCGGCCCTCCGGAGGCAGGAGGAGGCGCCCCACCGCCGCCGTACGGCGGCCCACCGGACTGCTGGCTTATGCCATTGCATGGGAGTGCGGTCTGGTCACCCGAATCGCTCGGGGCACCGAGCTGCTGCGCCGCGAGCGCACATAATTTGTAGTCAAAATCCTTCTGCACGCGTGTAATGCGGTCGTTCAATTCCGTCAGCCGATGGTCGAGCTGCTCGACCTGGCCGGTCAGCCGGCGAAGCGAGTCTTCAACATCGGAGAGCTCCTGCAGACGCTGGTTGAGCGCAGCGATACCCGAATCCTGAGCCTGTTCGTGTTGCTGGCGGGCGGCCTTCTCCTCATCGCTTTCGCCGAAGAGCTGAGCGACTTTCATCTCGTCGGTCCGTGCCGTCAGGCGCGCAGCCTTTTCCTCCAGGAGACTGGCGTCCGCCCGCGCAGCCAGAATGGGCAAGCTGAATTCGTCCTGCGGCACCGGTTGGGAAGGACCGGCGTCAGCGCCCACGCCAGCGCACAAAAGGGCGATACCGGCGAACGCCGGCCACCATCGCCCAGAACGAAATACGCGCATCCTCATCGGCGCCCGCTCCCATCGCGCATTTTGCGCGGCCCTCTCTAATGGGACTTGGATACTAAGCCGAAATTACGGCGAATCGGAAATCCTCGCACGAAAGAAAACGCGTCCGAGCGCTTCTCCGCACTACGATCGGCCGATCGAAGCTTACGAAGTGGTAGCCCCGCTCGTGATCGTCGTTACGCCGCGACGATTTTGGGCCCAGCAGGATTCGTCGGACTCCGTGCAGACCGGACGCTCTTTGCCATAGGAAATCGTATCGACGCGACCGGAGGAGACACCCAGGCTGACCAGATACTCCTTCACAGCGTTCGCCCGGCGGGCGCCCAAGGCCAGATTGTACTCCCGGGTACCCCGTTCGTCGCAGTGCCCTTCCACCGTAACCCGCACCTGGGCGTATTTTTGCAGCCACTGGGCCTGACGCTGGAGAAGGTCGCGATCCTGGCCGCTTACTTCATATTTGTCGTACGCGAAATGGACCGTGTCGCCCACATTGACGCGGAAATCCTGCACGCTCCCCGGCACAGCGGTGGATTCCACCTGATTCTGGGTCGATGTGACAGGTGGCGGGCCTTCCGGCGGCGGAGCTTCGGCGGTTTTCGGCTTGGTGGTGCAGGCTGCAACAGCCAGCACAAAAGCCAAAGTTGCGAACCTCAAATGTTTGGACATGCTCAGCATGAGAACCCGACTCCGGAGTAGCGCGCCCCGGGTGCGTGGGGATCGCGCAAGGAGGACGAACACGCGCACCGTCGTTTCAACGTGTGATGGACCCAAACGGCCCCGATGTCCTTAGGCATCGCGATATTAGAAAGTTAACACCTATTGGATCAAGGGCGACCAGGCCGGATCGGATGCGTCGCCCGGCGTCTGGACCCGGCGCTCATTGCGCCCGGTTACGTCGACGGACCAGATCTGCGAACCCCGCCCGCCGCGCAGCGTGCGTGTATACATCAGAACGCGGCCGTTCGGCGCCCAGGTGGGCCCCTCATCCTCCCATCCATCGGTGATCATGCGCTCGCCCGACCCGTCGGGCCGCATCACACCGATCCGGAATGTGCCGCCCTCCTGCTTCGTGAATGCGATGAGATCGCCCCGCGGACTCCAGACCGGCGTTCCGTTCTTTCCACCGCCGAAGCTGATGCGATGAACATTGCCGCCGGCGGCACTCATCACATAGACCTGCTGCGACCCGCCGCGATCGGATTCGAACACGATCTGGCTGCCGTCCGGCGAATAGCAGGGCGACGTGTCGATCGCGGGATCTGTGGTGAGCCTTGTCACCCCCCGCGTACGCAGGTCCATGACGTAGATGTCGGAGTTTCCCCGCTGCTCGAGGGTCATGGCGACCTTGTTGCCATCCGGCGAGAAACGCGGCGAAAACGTCATGCTCGGAAAATCCCCCAGCATCTGCTGGCGGCCCGTTTCGAGATCAAAAAGGTAGACGCGCGGCCGGCTCGAAACATAGGACATATAAGCGATCATTTGCGCGGTCGGGTTGAAGCGCGGCGTAAGCACGAGATAGTCGCCGCGCGTCAGAAAGATCGGGTTGGCTCCATCCTCATCCATTACGGCGAGTCGCTTCTTGCGGTTGATGAGCGACCCGCTCTCGGAAACGAAAACGATTCGCGTGTCGAAATAGCCTTTTTCGCCCGTGATGCGCTGATAGATGGCGTCGGAGATCATGTGGGCGATACGCCGCCAGTTCGCGGGCGCGGTGAAATACTGCAGGCCCAGCATCTGGCTCTCGCCGAAAACATCCCACAGCCGGAAATCCACCCGCAAGCGCCCGTCGGGCTGCGCCGCCACCATGCCCGTTACGAGCGCCTGTGCGTTGATCACCCGCCAATTGCCGAAGGCGGGCGGCACATTGATGTCCTTGATCTGCTCGATGAAGGAGTGTGGATCGAGGGGCCTGAAAATGCCGGAGCGATCAAGATCGGCGCGAACGACTCCGGCGATCTGCTGACCCACTGTCGCATCGCCCGGCTGCGTGCCGAGGAAATCCGGAATTGCGATCGGCAGCGGCTGGATGTTGCCCTGATTGACATCGACCCGCAGCGCCGCGCCGGACGGGCCGCCCGACAGGGTGAGGAACACCAGAACAGCCGCGCACGCAGCAACAATCGTGATGCCATTTTTCAAAAGCTAGTCTCCCATCATGTCTTTCGGATCGAAATGCAACGGGTTGATTTCGTGCCACAGGCTGTATCGGTCTGCAGGCAATTTGTACGGGGCACAGGTGTAGATCGCCCGCCGCGCCGCATCGACCGCGGCGCGGAAATACGGATCGCCGGAGTTTGCAAGCAATTGTGGCGGCTGTGCGACTGAACCATCCGGATTGAGAAATACCTGGAAATCCACGACGACAGGGTGCGGCGCTCCGACCGGCGGACTCCAGCAAGGTTTGATCTGGCTGAGAAGCAGCGCCTGAAGATCGGCCGTCATCGCCGTCTGGTCGCCAATGCCTCTGATGTTTCGCGCCGCAGTGCGGGCATTCGGGGCCGCGCCCGGTGCCGGAGCGACCTTGTTCAGAAGCGCCAGGACCTTGTCGACGTCGAAATTCTTCTTCTGCTGTTCATGCGTGGGCTGCGGCTTGTGTCTTGGAACCACCGGCGCGGGCGGCGCCTCGACGACGGGCTCCGACGGCGCCTCTTGCGGCGTTTCTTGCGGCGCTTCTTTGGGCTCCTCGACTTGCTGCTGCGGCGCGGGTGGTGTCGGCATCGCCTTGGGCACGGGCGGCGTGGGGACGGGTGCGATTTTCGGCTGTGGCTTCATCGAAGCGCGAACGTTGCTTTTCTGCGCGAGCGTCACGAGGTCGACGGGCACCACGGCAGTCGATTGATCGGCAATGTCGAGCGTGTGGGTAACCGTGAACAGGGTCGCCACAACGATGCCGCCGTGCAGCGCGAGCGAGCCCGCCCACGCTGCAGGCGACCTTCGGTCGCCGGCGAGCGTTGCCTCGGAGATCCTAGTCCTTGTGCTTGTCGTTATCACTGCGAGGCTTTGCAATGTCGGTGACCAGTCCGATATGGGTGAAACCCGCCGCGCTGATCAATGCCATGACCTCCATGACGCGGCCGTAGTCCACGGATTTGTCGCCGCGAACGAATATGCGCTGGTCGTATCCGTTGGCTGCAATGGCGGTCAGCCGCGGCACCAGGTCGTCCGCCGAAATGCGCGTGTTCTGCAGAAAGATGCCGCCGTCGCGTCGCACCGAAACACTTAAGGGCTCGCGGTCCTGACTCAGCGCCTGCGCTTTGGTCTTCGGCAGGTCGACGGGAACTCCCACGGTCAGCAGAGGCGCTGTCACCATGAACACGATAAGCAGAACAAGCATCACGTCGACGAACGGCGTGACGTTGATCTCCGCCATCGGCCTAATCCGGCGGCCGCGCCTGCCAGCTGCCACGCGCTTGATCGCCGCCGCCACTAGGTCGTCTTTTCGTCCAGCTGACGCGACAGGATCGCGGAAAATTCGTCCGCGAAGCTCTCAAGCCGTCCAATGTAGCGTCCGATGTCATTGACGAACTTGTTGTAGAAAATGACCGCCGGTATTGCCGCGAGAAGACCCATCGCGGTCGCAAACAAGGCTTCCGCAATACCCGGCGCCACCACGGCAAGCGTCGTGTCATGTCTTGCCGCGATGGCGGAAAACGAATTCATGATCCCCCACACGGTACCGAACAGCCCGACGAAGGGCGCGGTGGCGCCCACGGTGGCGAGAAACCCCAGTTGCCGCTCGATGCCCTGCGACTCGCGCTGGATCGTGACGGACATCGACTTGTCGATCCGTTCTTTGATGCCGGGCAGAAGCGATTCGCGCGGCGGCCCCCCCTCGAATGCGCGCCGCCATTCACGGATCGCCGAGGCGAAGACCGCGACCATGGGATGATCGATGTGCTGCACGTGCTGCTGATACAAATCGTCGAGGGACGCTCCCGACCAGAATGATTTCTCAAATCTGTCGGCACTGCGCCTGAGCAGTCCGAGCGCGATCCACTTGTTGAATATGATGGCCCATGACCACAGGGACGCCAGCGCGAGCATTGCCATCACGGTCTGGACGATCGGATCCGCGCGCATGAACAGCGCGTAGATGGAAATACCGTTCCAGGCCGGTCCAAAGCTGCCGCCGGATTGCGTGACGTCGACCGGCGTGGTCGGCGCAGCCTGTGGGGCCTGCAATTGCTGCGTCTGTGCGCCGGGCCCCGTCGGCGCCGCTTGCGGCGAGGACTGGGCGAATGCGACCGCGCCACCCAGCGCCAGCACAACATAGAGCACCGTCGCCACGAAGGCCGATTGCACAGATTTCATCGGCAAGCCCTCTCCACGCCCGAAGAATCACATTTCAGGTCACGACCGTCGCGCGGAAGGAGCATGATGCAATCGCGCACCCGAAAATGGCCGAATTTGGGCGGCACTGCTAACCGGATGTCATGCTGAGCAAGGGCAGCAGCTTGCGCCGGATCTCATCGGGTATGCGCCGCGGCTTGCCGGAAAGTGTGATGATGCAGGCGTCCACACTGCCACGGGTGAGGAGCTCGCCATTGTGAAATATCTTTTGATCGGCGGACATTCGTGCGCCACTGAGCGCCGTCGCGCGCGTATGAACTTCGATCAGATCGTCGGCCCGCGCAGGCTTCAAGAACTCGAGCGTCGCCTTGCGCAACGTCCAGGCGGTGGCTTCCGAGCCGTCCAGCATGGCAAGCCGCGCAATTCCGGCGCGGCGAAAAAACTCCGAACGCCCGCGCTCCATGTAGCGCAGATAGTTGGCATGGTAGACGACGCCGGACAGATCCGTGTCTTCGTAGTAGATTCGGATTGGCAGGATATGGACCGATCCTTCGAAGCGGCCAAATCCCCGCGCTTCAGATTTGCCCGTCATCACCTTGCCTGAACAGGCCGGGCTGGCCTGCATCCCGCGCCGGCGGTTCGAGACCCAGATGCGCGAAGGCGGCGCCGGACACCGTGCGCCCCCGCGGCGTACGCTGCACGAAACCCTGTTGCAGAAGGAACGGCTCCACGATCTCTTCGATGGCGTCGCGCGCTTCGCCAAGCGCCGCCGCGATCGTCTCGATGCCGACCGGACCGCCGCCGAACGACAGCGCGATCAGCCGCAGGTAGCGGCGATCAAAAGCGTCCAGCCCGCGCGAATCGACCTCCAGCCGCGTAAGCGCCGCATCGGCGATCGCCGCGTCTATGCCGGAATGCCCCGCAACGGAAGCGAAGTCGCGCACCCGTTTCAGCAGCCTGCCGGCGATGCGCGGCGTTCCGCGGGCACGCGCAGCGATTTCGCGGGCGCCCTGGGCGTTCAGATCGAGTCCGAATATGCGCGCAGCCCTCTCGACGATCGTCTGCAATTCGTCCGGCTCATAGAAATCGAGGCGAAGCGGAATGCCGAACCGATCGCGCAACGGCGTCGTGATCAGGCCCGAGCGGGTCGTTGCGCCGATGAGCGTGAAGGGCGCAAGGGTGATCTTGACCGAGCGAGCGCTTGGGCCTTCGCCGATCACCAGATCGAGTTCGAAATCCTCCATCGCCGGATACAGGATTTCCTCGACCGCGGGATTGAGCCGGTGAATCTCGTCAATGAACAGCACATCGCGAGGCTCGAGATTGGTGAGAATCGCGGCGAGGTCGCCTGCGCGCACAAGTACGGGGCCGGAGGTGGAACGAAAATTGACCCCCAGTTCCCGGGCCACGATCTGCGCCAGCGTTGTCTTGCCGAGCCCGGGCGGCCCGGAGAACAGGACATGGTCGAGCGCTTCCGCCCGGGACTGTGCCGCCGCAATAAACACCGAAAGATTTTAGCGCGTCTGCCGCTGACCCACGAACTCCGCAAGCCGTTTCGGACGCAGATGCACTTCAAGCGCATCGTCTTCGCCGTGCTCGCCGCCGACGAGCCGTGCCGGCTCCGCCTTATCTTTCGGTGCGGACATGGCCCCCACCTGGCTCGCCATTCATAACCGTCCCATCGTCCGCAGGCTCTCGCGAATCAGGGTTTCCGCCGAGGCCGCACCGAATTCGCGCACCGCACCCGCCACTGCCTGTGCGGCCTGGATTTGAGAATAGCCGAGCTTCAGCAGAGCCGCGACCGCATCCGACTCCGGACCGCGCGGCGCCGTCACGGGAATGCTCGACGCTTCGTCCGCGTGCCCGCGCAGCATCATCGACGGCGCCTTGTCCTTCAATTCGGTCACAATCCGCGTCGCAAGCTTTGGGCCCACTCCCTGGGCACGCCCGAGCGCGGCCTTGTCGCCCAATGCGATGGCGCGTTCGAGTTCGCGTGACGACAGCGCCGAAAGAACATTGAGGGCCACGCGGGCGCCAACGTTTTGCACGCTCTGCAAAAGACGGAACCATTCGCGTTCTTCGGTCGCCGCAAATCCGTAGAGCCTGATCGTTTCGTCGTTGATGCGCGTGTCGATGGTGAGCGCCGCGCTCGTTCCGACGGAGAGCCGCGCGAGCGTCGAGGACGGGCACTGCACGAAATAGCCCACCCCGCCCACATCGATGATCGCGTGATCCTCTCCGAGCGAATCGACGATGCCAAAAAGCTTGCCGATCATGCGAGCGCAGCCTCGATGCGGACGCGCGTAGCCGAGAGGTGCGCATGGGCGATCGCGAGCGCGAGCGCGTCTGCGGCATCGCTCGATTCAACGCGTGCCACTGGCAGCAGACGCCCCACCATCGCCTGCACTTGCTCCTTGCCGGCATGTCCCGCACCGACCACACATTTCTTGACGTGGTTGGGGGTATATTCGGCGATTTCGAGTCCGGCGCGCGCAGCGGCGAGGATCGCGATCGCGCGCGCCTGCCCGAGCTTCAGGGCGGCGGATGGATCCTTGTGCACAAAGGCCAGCTCGACAGCCATGGACCCGGGCACCAACTCGACAATGATCCGGGAAAGTGCGTCGTGCAGAGCAAGCAGCCTTTGGCCCAGAGACTCTCTTGCGTCGGTTGTCAGAACGCCATGGGCGACGTGCGACAGACTGTTCCCGGCGACTTCGATGACGCCCCAGCCCATGCGGGCGAGGCCCGGATCGAGGCCAAGTATGCGCACCCGCGTCACCGGCCGCTTTCGAATCGCATGCCGCGAGTGTCGGAAACGCAGTGCGGGCGCGCAATAGAAATCAGGCCGCTTCGAGCTTCCGCAACAGGGAGTCCGAGAGTTCGTAGTTTCCGTAAAGATTCTGCACGTCGTCGTGATCGTCGAGCACGTCCAGCAGCCGCACGAGAGACTCGCCGGATTCATCGCCGACCGCGACTGTACTATTCGGCCGCCACTCGATCTTCGCCGATTGGGCAGGGCCGAGCTTGGCCTCCAGTGCGTCTCGCACCGGGCCGAAATTCTCGAGGCCGGCGACGAATTCGTGCATCTCGCTTCCGGAAATGACTTCGTCCGCACCCGCCTCCACTGCGGCCTCGAACATCGCTTCGTCCGAACCGGCGCGTCTCGGGTAGGCGATCGCACCGACACGGCTGAACTGAAAGGCGACCGAGTTCGTCTCGCCGAGCGCGCCGCCATATTTCGAGAATGCCGCACGCATATCGGCCGCGGTACGGTTGCGATTGTCGGTCAGCGCCTCCACGATCAGCGCGACACCGCCCGGACCGTAGCCTTCGTAGCGGACCTCCTCGATGTTCTCCGCGTCCGCACCGGCAGCCTTCTTGATGGCCCGCTCGATAATGTCCTTGGCCATGTTCTGGGCGCGCGCCGCGAGAATTGCCGCACGCAGGCGCGGATTGTGCGCGGGATCGGGGAGCCCGTGCTTGGCCGACACCGTGATTTCGCGGGCCAGCTTGGAAAACAGTTTGGAGCGCTCCTTATCCTGGCGCCCCTTGCGGAACATGATGTTCTTGAATTGGGAGTGACCGGCCATGGCGGACCCTTTGACGCCGGTCAGATAGCGGGACTGTAGGCCTCCTTCAAGCGCCCAATCCGGCGGGACCGGCGCCGTTTTCTTTCACCGGGACGGTACATGGGCCATCAGACGCCCGCCTGTCCGTACGGGTTCGACGCGCGTTGCCAGGCCTTTGGCGTTGGTTTCCACGAACACGGCGCAAAGCGTGGCCGGACCGGTCGCCGGAGTGTAGCGGGCAGATGAAATCTTCCGGGTGAAGCGCTGCAGCGGTTCGAACTTCTCCATCCCGATGACGGAATCATAGTCGCAGCATCCGCCCGCATCGGTCTGGTAGGCTGTGCCTCCGGGCAGAATCTGCGCGTCTGCCGTTGGTACGTGGGAATGCGTGCCGACAACGAGGCTCACGCGGGCGTCGCAAAAATGGCCCATCGCCATTTTCTCCGACGTGGCTTCCGCGTGCATATCAATGACAGCGGCGTCACAACCCTCGCCGAGAGGACAGGCGCCCAGCTCTTTTTCGACCGCCGCGAAGGGATCGTCGAGCGGATCCATGAACGCGCGGCCCATCACGTTGACCACCAGGATTCGCCGCCCGTCTCGCGTGTCGAAAAGCCCGGTGCCCTTTCCCGGCGTTCCCGCGGGGTAGTTGAGAGGGCGCAGGATGCGATCCTCGTCATCGATGAACGACAGAATCTCCTTCTGATCCGCCCAGTGATTGCCGGTCGTCAGGACATCGACACCCGTCGCAAAAAGCTCGTTGGCAACTTTTCGCGTGAGGCCGAAACCGCCGGCCGCATTCTCGCCATTGCCGATCACGAAATCGATGGCAAGGGCGTCGCGCAGACCGGGGAGTTCATTCGACACCACGTCGCGGCCGGGTCGCCCGATAATGTCGCCGATGAAAAGAATCCGCATGCTGATTTCCCGGTAGCGGCCGAGTCTGAATTTCGATGTTGATAAGGCCGGCTCGCGTCTGCATCAAGACGGATCAAGCCCCTAAGGCAAGCCTCGCGCACGCGTTCGCTGTCGCCGGGGAACAAACCTGATCGGCGACAGTGCACAACGAAAGGTCGTCTTCGTGCCGCAAGACTGAAATCACGACCCTAGCTGCAATCATGCTAAAGTGTATTTCAAAATCAGGGCTGACCCTACGGCGTGAACTTGAACACCGTGCCGAAGCCGTTTGCACCGCCTTCACTCGCCGCGCCGTAGTAATTGCCTTTGCCATCGGCCACCAGGCCCGCGGTAGGGTTGGCGCCATTGCTTCCTTTGCCGAAGGAATGCAGCACCGTTTCGGTCCCATCGGGCGCAAGCTCAAAAATTGTTCCACATCCGTAGGGGCTTATTGTGCAAGCCCTGCCGCCTCCGTATTCCGTTGTGCCGTAGAGATTGTCGGCACTATCGGCGATCAAGCCCGCGACCGGGTTGGCCCCATCTCCTGTCTTGCCCGTGAAGAAATGGAGAACGCTATAGGTGCCGTCCGACGCGAGCTTGAACGCCGCGCCGCAGCCGGTGTCTTCGAAACAGCCGGCGTGGCCGCCGGTGAACAAAGTTCCGTAAAAGTTGCCCGACTGGTCGATGATCAAATTGTCGTCAGGGTTATTGCCATCATTCGGCGGACCCCTGAACTTGTACAACACTGTTTCGGAACCGTCCGGGGCAAGTTCGAAGACCGTGCCGCATTGGTTGCCGCAACCCAAGCGGCCTCCGCTTTGAGTTGTGCCGTAAAGATTGCCTAATGCGTCAGCGGTAAGACCGGCGTACGGCGCCTGACCGTCAGCACAATGGGCCTTGCGGCAGAAGGAATACAGCACCGATTCAGTGCCGTCGGCGGTGAGCTTGAAAACAGTTCCAAGGCGATTGTTTCCGCCGCCATTCGTTGTGCCGTCGAAATCACCGCTTTCGTCCATAATCAGGGCTCCAATGGGCGTGCAGCCATCGCTCGGCGGCCCGGCGAAGTCATGCACGGTCTTTTCACGCCCGGTTGACGTTACCCTGAATATGACGCCACAGCCGATACTGCCACCCTCCACAGTGGTTCCGTACAAATTTCCTTTCTTATCGAAAACCAAACTGGCTCCAGGTCCTTCGCCACTGCTTCCACCTGTGAAACTATAAAGCAGTGTTTCCGTGCCACCGGGCGCCAGCTTGAAGACAGTGCCGTAACTGCATGTACCACCCGCCGTCGTGCCGTACAGATTGCCGGCCCCGTCAAGGATCAGTCCGCCGACCGGGTAACAGCCATCGCTGCCACCGGCGAAAGAATGCAGCACCTTGAAGGACCTTGCCTGAGCGGCATTGAAATGCGCCAGCATGGCGACTGCAAACAGGCCAGCCAGGACGCACTTGCTCGCGATTTCGAGAATCCGGAACATCGGTGCCTCCATTAAGTTCAGACGGAGAGGATCGCGCCCGCAACTTCCAACTTCCGCCAGGGCCGTTTCCGCGGAACCATACCACAACCGGCCTGTTCCGTGCGCCGGATTGTTGTAGGCAGCAACTTCCTCATCGACACCGACACATAGGGCGAATCCGGCGCGACTTTTGCGACCTCCGCCTTTCAGGCCTCCCAACCCGCCGTGACGCTCGCAGGCTTGTGCCGCGGCTCGCTCCCGCGGAGGTGCAGGCACATTCGCAGGAGAGGGAAGGGACGGGACCGCCTCCGCCGTTGGATGTGGATCCTCACGGGCCTGCAGTTGCAGGTGGGCGCCATATGTCCGAGGCCACGGCCCCGGTCAGGGACAGCTCCCGGTGAGTACCATTAAGGCCCCTGGGTATGCAATCCTGACCTGCGGGGGCAGTACCCGTCTTGCGAAGACCCTAGGCCCCGGAGAGGCGCGCGGCAATATCCCCCACCCGCTTCGCCGCCTGCTCCAACTCCAGCGCCGCCCGGTCTTCGCTCCGGGCGATGCGCGTTTTCATCTCGTCACGCGTCCCCGCCAGATCCTCGATTTCCTGTGCGCGGCGTTCCAGCATCGCGACCGAGTCGAAATAATCCTCCGCGATCAGAAGTGCGGTCATGAGGAGAAGCCGTTGCTCGCCCACCTGCCCGACAGATTCCAGAAGGCCCCGCACTTTGCCGTCCACATGCGCCGCCAGTTCGCGCAAATGTCCCTCTTCGCCTTCATCGCAGGCGATCGTGTAGGCGCGCTGATTGACCATCACGTTGACGAGCGGCATTCGCAATTCGCCTCCACTTAGTAAGTGCCTCAGCGTCCCAGTGCCGTCCGGATATCGGCAATCGCGCCGTCGAGACGCCCTTCCACCTCCTCGGTCAGGCTCGCCAGCGAGCGGACCTCTTCCTCGAGTTCTGCGATCCGGGCCAGCAGCCCTTCGCGTTCATGGGTGAGCGAAGCGATTTCGGCAGAGTCGCGAACGTGGCGTTGTTGCGCCTCGTCGAGCGGGACGAGAACCGCATCCAGACGGTCGAGGGCCGCCGAAAGACTTGCCGCGGCCTCTGCCAGCTCCGCCATGCCAATCCTTTCGCCGAAGACGGGCGACCTTAAGCCGCGCGGGGAAAGGGGGTCAACGGACCGCCCCTCCACTTGACGCGCGGGGCGCCGCCTCGCTAAGGCCCGGCCTCGTTTGGGGCCCCGCACGAATTCCATGACTGCCGCGATGCCGGTTGCGTACCATCGGCGGGTCAACCCGCATCGACGGAAGGGGGAAATCCGTGCGAAGGCGCCGGACAAGAACCTATATGTACATTTCCGGATCACGGCATAGACAACCGCAACTGCGGTGCTCGCGGCGCTGAGCCGCGCGCCTTTGGAGGACAATCATGGCCATCCGCGTCGCCATCAATGGTTTCGGCCGCATCGGGCGTCTTGTGCTGCGCGCAATTGTCGAATCGAAGCGGCGCGATATTGTTGTCGTGGGCGTAAACGATCTCGGTCCGATTGAGACCAACGCCCATCTGTTGCGCTACGATTCCGTACATGGCCGTTTCCCCGGCCCGGTAAAGGTGGACGGGGATTACATGATTGTGGATGGCCACAAGATCAGGGTCACTGCCCTCAGGGACCCCGCACAACTCCCCCACAAAGACCTCGGCGTCGATATCGCACTTGAATGCACGGGGATCTTCACGTCGAAGGAAAAGGCTTCCGCACATCTGGCGGCGGGCGCGAAAAAGGTGCTGATCTCGGCGCCAGCCGATGGCGTGGACCTCACCGTCGTATATGGCGTGAACCACCAGAAGCTTACCAAAGACCATCTCGTGGTCTCGAACGCGTCCTGCACGACCAACTGTCTGGCTCCCGTTGCCAAGGTGATGCACGAGGCATTCGGCATCGCGCAGGGGTTCATGACAACCATTCACAGTTACACCAACGACCAGCCGGTGCATGATCAACTGCGCAAGGATCTCTACCGGGCACGGGGTGCGGCGCAGTCGATGATTCCGACTTCGACGGGAGCCGCCAAGGCGGTGGGACTGGTATTGCCGGAGCTGAAGGGCCGGCTGGACGGCGTGGCGGTGCGCGTGCCGACGCCCAACGTCTCCCTGGTCGATTTCAAGTTCGTTGCGAAGCGCTCCACCAACGTCGACGAAGTGAACCAGGCGGCGAAAACTGCCGCAGCGGGAGCGCTGAAAGGCGTTCTCGATATTGTCGAGGTGCCGCTCGTCTCGTCCGATTTCAACCACAATCCCGCTTCGTCGAGCTTCGCGCTGGATCAGACAAAAGTCATCGACGGCACCTTCGTGCGCGTGATGTCGTGGTACGACAATGAATGGGGCTTCTCGAACCGCATGGCGGATGTGGCCGTAACGATGGGCGCCTTGCTCTGATGGCGGAATTCCACACGCTCGACGACATCGACGTGTCGGGCAAGCGCGTGCTCGTGCGGACCGACCTCAACGTGCCGATGAAAAACGGCGTGGTCGCCGACTCGCTGAGAATCGAACGGCAGGCGCCGACCTTGCGGGAGCTGGCGGCGAAGGGCGCGCGCGTGATCGTGCTTTCGCATTGCAGCAGGCCGAAAGGAAAGCGCGAGCCGTCGATGTCGCTGCTGCCTGTCGTTGCGGCATTGGCCGCGGCGGTCGGCCGCCCAATCGGCTTCGCCGATGATTGCGTCGGCCATGAAGCCGAGGACGCGATTGCACGATTGAAAAATGGCGAACTGCTTCTGCTCGAGAACACCCGCTTTCATGCGGGCGAAGAATCGAACGATCCCGAATTTGCCAAGGCTGTTGCGTCTTTGGGCGACTTCTTCGTCAATGATGCGTTTTCTGCGGCGCACCGCGCCCATGCCACAACCGAGGCGATCGCACACCTTCTGCCGTCCGTCGCCGGCCGCGGCATGGCGGCCGAGCTTGTTCACCTGCACCGCGCGCTGGACCGCCCGCAACGCCCGGTCATCGCGGTCGTGGGAGGCGCCAAGATCTCCACGAAGATCGCAGTTCTTGCCCATCTGCTTCGCCGCGTCGATGTGCTGGTCATCGGCGGCGCAATGGCAAATACGTTTCTTGCGGCGCAAGGACTCGAAATCGGCAAGTCGCTTTGCGAACGTGACCAGTTGGCTAAAGCTCGCGACATCCTCGGCGCTGCCATCGCTCAGGGCGCCGCGGTCGTGTTGCCCGTGGACGTTGTCGTCGCGAAAGACTTCAAGCCGAACGCGGCATGTCGCGTGGTCCGGGCAGAGAACGTGCTGCCGGACGAGATGATCCTGGACGTAGGGCCCGACACAGTCGAGCAATTCTCGCAAAGGCTCGATCACGCGCGGACGCTGGTCTGGAACGGACCGCTCGGCGCCTTTGAAACGCCGCCCTTCGAGCGCGGCACCATCGCAGCCGCAAAGTACGCAGCGGAGCGAACGTCATCAGGTCAATTGCTATCTGTTGCAGGTGGCGGCGATACTGTGGCCGCTCTCAACATGGCGGGCGTGACGGAACAGTTCTCCTATGTTTCCACAGCCGGCGGTGCATTTCTCGAATGGCTGGAAGGACGAGAGCTGCCCGGGGTGGCCGCTCTCATGCAAAGCAGGGAAAAACGGCAATGAACAAGGCGGAACTGGCGCGGGTCGCGCATTTGATGGTGACGAAAGGCAAAGGCCTTCTGGCGGCCGACGAAAGCGGGGGCACCATCAAGAAGCGCTTCGACACGATAGGAGTGGAGTCGACAGAAACCAACAGGCGCGACTATCGCGAGCTTCTGTTCCGCACCAGCGATGCGATGAAGAACTGTATCTCGGGCGTCATTCTCTATGACGAAACCATCCGGCAGAACGCCGCGGACGGGACGCCGTTTGCGAAGCTGATCGAAGAATCGGGCGCCGTTCCGGGCATCAAGGTGGACCTCGGCGCCAAGCCGCTGGCACTCTGCCCCGGCGAGACAATCACCGAAGGCCTCGACGGATTGCGCGAGAGGCTCGCCGGATATCGCGCCCTCGGCGCGCGTTTCGCCAAATGGCGCGCGGTCATCGATATCGGCCCCGGCATTCCGACGTTTACCGCAATCAGCACCAACGCACACGCCCTCGCCCGCTATGCAGCGCTTTGTCAGGAGCAGACGATCGTGCCGATCGTCGAGCCCGAAGTGCTGATGGATGGCGACCATGACATCGAGACCTGCGCTGCCGTGACCGAATGGGTGCTGAAGGAAGTTTTTTACGCGCTTTTCAATCAGCGCGTGGATCTCGAAGGCATGGTGCTCAAGCCCAACATGATCGTGCCGGGCGCGAAATGTGCGAAGCAGGCGAGTGCCGAAGACGTCGCCGAACGCACGATTCGTTGCCTGAAGGCCTGCGTGCCGGCTTCGGTGCCGGGGATCGCGTTTCTTTCCGGTGGACAATCCGACGAGGACGCAACCGCACATCTGAACGCGATGAACCGGCGATCCGATCTTCCCTGGCCGCTCACCTTCTCCTACGGTCGTGCGCTGCAGGCCGCGCCCCAAAAGGCGTGGAGCGGCAAGGCGGAAAATGTCCCCGCGGCGCAACGCGCCTTCGCCCATCGCGCCCACATGAACAGCCTCGCCACGCGCGGTGAATGGAATCGCGATCGGGAGAAAATGGCCGCGTGAGCGAGCGCTGCCGACTGTACCTTGTTACGCCACCCGTTTTCGATCCGCGCGACTTCGAACACGCCCTGAAATCGGCGCTCGCGGCCGGCGATGTCGCGTCCGTCCAGCTGCGCCTGAAGAATGCCGCGGATGACGAGATCCGCCGCGCAGCGGATCTGCTCATGCCGAGCGTGCAAGCGGCCGGCGCTGCCTTCATTCTGAATGATCGGCCGGACCTCGCAGCCGAGTTCGGCGCCGACGGCGTACATATCGGGCAAGACGATGCGCCCTGTCGCGAGGCACGGGAGCGGGTCGGCAAGGATGCGATTGTCGGTGTGACCTGTCACTCGTCCCGACATCTTGCGATCGAGGCGGCGGAGCAAGGCGCCGATTATGTGGCCTTTGGCGCGTTCTTTCCCACGGCGACGAAGGAGCCCAAAGCGCGCGCAGATATCGATCTGCTTGCCTGGTGGTCAGAACTGATGAACGTGCCCTGCGTCGCGATCGGCGGCATCACGATCGATAATGCGAGGCCGTTGATCGCGGCAGGCGCAAACTTCCTTGCCGTCTGCGCCGGCGTCTGGAATCACCCCGACGGCGCCGCCGCCGCCGTGAAGGATTTCAACGCGCTGTTCTGAGTCAGCGCGAAGGGCCCGCTCGTCCGCCGCGGCCTCTACTTCTTTCCCGGCAGAGGCGGCTTCTGAGTGCGCGGTTCTGCGAATGGCGAGCTTTGTACCGCTGCCGGTTTCATCTTGTCCTTGTCGGCTTTCGGTTTCTTTTTCTCCTTGTTGGAGCGTTGTTCCCGATTTGCCATTTTTGGCCTCCCTGAATCCGTTCGCGCACATTCTTACGCAACTTGCCGCTTGCGGGGAAGCATCCCTTCAATCGGCGAATCCGCCGCCCGAGAGATCTTCCGCCAGGCGATCATGGGCTGCGTGCCAGGCCTGAAACAACGGTCGGCCGGAAAGCGCTTTCCACCCCGGTTGCGCGAAGAATTCGGGCGCGATGTCACGGTCATAGGCGACGGTGAAGAGCGCAAATTCCTTGAGGTCATAGGCGCGCGTAAGCCAGGCAACCGCTTTAGCGCTGTCGGCGGCGACCGCATACATGTCGCCGATATCGGTCGCCGCCAGATCGCCCTGCGGAAACGCTCGGGCGAGCCGATCCATGATCGCATCCGCCTCATCAAAGCGGCGCGCTCCCAAAGCGATGTCGAAGGCACAGCCCAGCGCGGCACCGGGATCATGCGCGAGCCTGGTTTCCAGGGTGCGAGCTTCCGAAAGATGGCCCAAATGCGCCTCGGATGTGCATAGCAGAGCCAGCACATCCGGCTGATCGGACACCAGTGCGAGAGCGGCGCGCGATGCGTCCGCCGCGTCCTTGAACCGTGCGAGATGAATATACGCTGCCGCAACGTTAAGATGATCGACGAAGGACAATGGATCGAGGACTGCTGCACCCTGCGCGGCGGTCAGAGCGCGTTCGGGAAATCCGAGCAGCTGGTAGTAGCGGAACATCTCGTGCTGCACGCTGACGCTATGCGCGTTGATCGCCACAAGCCGCTTTGCATCCGCGGAGGCTGCCGGCCAATCAAGCTTGTGCAGGGCCAGATCAAGACGCGAAGCCAGCGCGCTTACGCAATTGGGATCGAGGGCGAGCGCGCGCGCAAGCGCGGCTTCCGCGGCCGGCATCAGGTCTTTGCGCTCCGGATGGTATTCGGCCAGGTTGATTGCGGCGCGCGCGAGCGCGGCGAATCCTTCCGCAAAATTCGGCGCACGAGCAGTGGCCTGCTCGAACAGCACGAGCGCGCTCTCCGCGCCTTCTTCGGTCCGTGGTCCGAGGTCGTGCTGGCCTTGCAGAAAGTCGCGATAAGCGACGGCATCCATGGCGCGCGGCTTGCCGGGTTTTGGTCCGGCGGGTGCGGGAAGGAGTCTGTGGGTGAGCGCCCCCGTTTTTGCCCGCGCGATCTCGTCCTGGAGCACGAGCACGTCCGTGAGGTTACGGTCGTAGATGGCAGACCACACATGATATCCGCTTGCCGCATCGATCAACTGTGCCGTTATCCGGAGATGCGCGCCGCTCTCCCGTACGCTGCCTTCGAGCACCGCGCCTACCGAGAGCAGACGCGCGATGGTCTTGATATCTTCGTTCCTGCCCTTGAAGGCAAAGGACGATGTGCGTGCTGCCACGCGCAGTGCGGGGATGTTGGCGAGATCGTTGAGTAGCTCCTCAGAAATTCCATCGGAGAAGTACTCCTTGCTCGCGTCACCGCTCATGTTCACGAAGGGCAGCACCGCGATGGACGCCGGAGCTGGTTGCGCGCTCGAAATTGGCGGTGACGCCGCGGTGCTATGGGAGAGCTGATACGCGAGGCCCCCGACTGCAAACACCGCCACCCCGGCGAACAGTGCAAGGGCAGCGAGATGGACGTGCCGCCTCGCGCCGTGGCCCTGTGGCCTCAGGTGCGGAACGGCGAACCAGGCGAGTGCAAGCGTGCAGGGAAATCCTGTCAGAACGAAAATGATGAGCGCCCGCATCGCCCAGATGGGCGCGTCGAAGGAGGGCATGGCGATCGAAGCGGCCTGTACCAGAAGCCAGCCGCCCACGGCGTAGCCGGCCGCGATGCGGTCGATCCGCCGCGCCTGCAGATTTGCCAGCAACTGTTCCATTGCGCCCTTCGACGACACGCCAAACCGGCGCGGCCCCAAATCAACGCCGCGCGTCCCAATCGACCAATCGTTCGATCCAGCTTATGCTGATGGCCGCTTCGTCGCGAGGGGAGTTCGAAATGCGCGTATCGATCGCAGCCGCAATGGTGGCTGTCATTCTGATCGTGCCTGGATTCGAGGTTTCCTCTCCGGCCCGAGGCACGGGTATCGGCAAGGGTATCGCTCCGGTCGGCGCCGAAGGTCCGGCAGAGACTCTCACGCACGTCGGAACAGTGACGGATATAAATTCCGGCAATATGACGTTCGGCTGCCACTGGAAGACGGGCGACTGGACCTTCTGGGTGACCCCCGGCACGAATATTCGCGTCGGCAGCGCCAAGGGTTCATTTGCCGATATCAAGACGGGCGAATTTGTCGAAGTGCAGTTTCACTATTCCGGCAAGCGGGAAATGGCCGATCTGGTGGTCCTTACGCCATAAGGCGCCCCCGACTGCGCCGTCAGTGGCGCTTGAAGAACTGGACGGCGCGCTCGTGCTTTTCCGCGGCGGCGCGCGAAGAGAAGGTGCCGAGATTGCGGCGCTTCCCCGTTTTCGGGTTCTTCTTCCGCGAATAGAGACGGTAACTGCCGGATTTGAGCTTGCGGATCATGAATCTGCTCCAGCCGATGAAACGGTCGTATGAACGCAGGGTTCCGGGGCGAATCGGAACCTTGATGGTCGCGCTGCCGTTAGAGTCCCGAACGCACTCTGTGAGCAACGCGCATGAGACGCACCGCAATGATGGCATCTATCGTTTGCGCGATCCTGTGGCCGGCTTCGGCCTGGTGCTGCGGCGGCTCCGCGGGCAACTATGTCGCAATCGCCTATGATGGTCAGAAATACACGGTGACCAACATTGGGCGCCGCCCGGTTCACGTCACCTTCACGGCCTGGAGCACAACGTTCGATCTGCAGCTGGCACCCGGGCAATCGGGTACGCCCTACAATCCGGGCGTGTTTGGCCAGCTGATGTCCGGCTATCAATCCTGCTACGCGAGTTAGGATCCAAATCCGCTGCTACGCGGCCGTCGCATCCTCCAGCTTCGCTGTTTTCAAGCGCCGACGCTGCGGCAGGTCATGCAGGCAGGCCAGCCAGGCGGCGCAGGAAGTCGAGGAAGAGAAGCGCGAAGACGAGATCGGCCGTGACAAGCACGGGCAGAGTGGCCGGTATAGCCCCTGTCAGCCACGGAGGGATCACGCAGATGACGGCAAGGAGCTTTCCGGCGGCACCGAGATGGATATAGAGCCGATACTTCAGGGGATCGGCGGCAATGCGCAGATAGGCATAACCGAACAGCGCCACGAACATGCCTGCAAGGTTGGCGAGGACCAGATTGGAACCGCCGGCCGGATCGAGTCGCAGGATCGCGATCAGCCACGGCCGGGCAAACAGGAGTGCGCCGCCGACAACGAGATTGAACACACCCGCAATGCCGAACAGCCACCGCGCATACGTCTTCATGCCATCCCCAATGTGTGAACACGTTCAAACCGAGAGGCTGCCGCAACACGGCGAGGAGATTCCGCGCATGGCTCCCGCAAATTCCTCATTTGTGTCCACATCGTATCAACCGTTTTCTTGCACAACGCTTTTGCGCCGCCCTACGCAGCCTTTGGCGTGATCGATTCCAAAGCAATGCCGATTTCACGCTTGCGGGCGCGCAGGTCGTGGTCCATCTGCAGCCCCAAAAAGAAGCCCTCCGACATTCCGAAATAGCGCGCAAGGCGAAGGTCGGTATCTGCGGTGACCGCGCGCGCGCCCAACACGATCTCGTTGATACGGCGCGGCGGCACGTGGATGGCACGAGCGAGCGCGTTTTGGCTCAGTCCCATCGGCCTCAGGAATTCTTCGAGCAGGATTTCGCCGGGCCTGACAAGCGGCAGCAACGCTTCGCCTCGCCGTGCCATACGTCCGGAGCCGTTCACGGGTGCGCGAGGGCGCTTTCTCCTACTCGTCGTGATAGTCGACGATTTCGACATCGTGCGCATCTCCATCCATCCAGCGGAAGCAAATCCGCCATTGCCGGTTGACCCGGATGCTCCACTGGCCACTGCGCCGCCCTTTAAGCTGTTCGAGCCGATTGGCGGGCGGCACGCGCAAATCCTGCAACGTTCGCGCGCGATGAAGCATCATCAGTTTTCGCAGCGCCGCGGACTGAATGTCGAACGGAAGCCTTCGGCTCTGCCGACCATCCCAGATCAGCGCCGTCTCGGAATCGCGAAAGCTGCGAATCATGGATACCTATAACGTTATGCGTTATGAATGGCCACAGGATTTTCATGTACACAGTCGGCGTCCCGCGTGCAGCGGGGCGGAGGCCCACTGACCGCATGGACGCCCTAACAAAAAGCAGCTAGCGTCCCTGCATGGGCGGGCTGATCCTTCTTGCGATTGTCGTACTTGCGGCGCTTTGGGGCGTCTCGATCTTCAACGGTCTCGTGCGGAGCAAGAACGTCGTGGCCGAGGCGTGGAGCGGCATCGAAGCACAGCTCAAGCGCCGCGCCGATCTCATTCCCAATCTGGTCGAGACGGTGAAGGGCTATGCGAGCCACGAGCGCGAGACCTTCGATGAGCTGGCGCGATTGCGCTCGGCCGGCCAGGCGCAGGCCGATGTGGCGCAGCGCGCGCAGACGGAAACGGCCATCACCGCCGCCATCGGCCACGTGCTCGCGGTCGCGGAAGCCTATCCGGAACTCAAGGCAAGTGCGAATTTCCAGTCGCTGCAGAGTGAGCTGGCCGATGTCGAGGATCAGATTCAGCTCGCGCGACGCTACTACAACGGCGCGGTGCGCGACTTCAACGTGATGATCGAGCAGTTCCCTTCCAACATCGTGGCGAATTTCGGCGCCTTCAGGCCGGCGCCCTTCTTCGAAATCGAGAACACGGCCGACCGCGAAGCGCCGAAAGTGACCTTCACGGGATGAGGCGCGGCGCCGTCCTCGTCGCGGTGGTTCTCGCTTGTCTCTCTGCCTCGGCACGTGCCGACGAGCGCATCACGGATTTCTCGAGCGACATCCGCGTCGCCCAGACCGGCGCTTTGACGGTGACCGAGGCAATTTCCGTCAATTCCGAAGGCGATCAGATTCGTCACGGAATCTTTCGCGACTTTCCCACTACCTATACCGACAAGATGGGCCGGCGCGTGCATGTCGGCTTTGACGTGCTGTCTGCCTCGCTCGACGGTCACAACGAGCCGTACAGCGTGGAGGCCATCGAGGATGGCGAGCGTGTCAAAATCGGCGATCCGAACTCCCTGCTCGATCCCGGCGCTCATCGATTCATTCTCAGCTATGCGACAGACCGGCAGATCGGTTTCTACTCGGGTTATGACGAACTCTACTGGAACGTCACCGGAAATTTCTGGAAATTCCCCATCGACCGCGCGGAAGCGACGATCGCACTGCCTGCCGGTGCGCATATTATCCAATATGCTTTCTACACCGGGGGAGCAGGCTCGACCGCACAGAATGCGCAGGCGCAGAAAACCTCCGACTCCACGATCGCGTTTGCCACAACCGCGCCACTTGGCAGCCAGGAAGGACTGACGGTCGCCGTCGGCTTTTCCAAAGGCGCGGTCATCCCGCCTTCGCCCGCGGAGTTGCGCCGCGAGCTCCTGCGCGACAATGCGAGCGCCGTCGCGGCCTGCCTCGGAGCGTTGCTTCTCGTCATCTATTTCACGGTCGGATGGTTCGAGCACGCGCGTCATCCCAAACGCGGCGTCATCGTACCGCTCTTTGCGCCACCTAAGGATTTCTCGCCGGCCGCGGTGCGCTTCGTCCATCGCATGGCCTATGACCGCAAATCCTATGCAGCCTCGCTCGTCGACATGGCCGTCAAGGGCTATCTCAAGATTGCCGAAGCCGATCACGCCTACACGCTGACGCGCACGGGGAAAGGCGAGGGGGAGGCAGGTCTGGCGCACGGCGAAGTGCAGATTGCAAACAGGCTCTTTTCGTCGGGCAACAACATCGAGCTGAAGCAGACGAATTACAGCGTGATTCAACAGTCCATTTCCGGGCTCAAGACTTCGCTCGTCAACGAGTACGAGCGCGTTTATTTCGTCACCAACAGCCACTGGTTCTTCGGCGGAATTGCCATTCTCGCAGTGACGGCAATTGCCAGCGCACTGCTTTGCGACGATCCGGCCCCGGCCGGGTTCATGCTTTTGTGGCTCACGGGATGGTCGGTCGGCACGACCTTTCTGCTGCATCGTGCCTGGCAGGCGTGGACCATGGCATTCGCCGGCCCAGGCTCGCGCATTCTCAATACGTTCAGCGCGCTCTTCACGAGTGCATTCGCGCTGCCTTTCGCGGTCGCATGGATAATTGGCATTGCGGCGCTCGCGAGATCAATTCCGCCAGCCGCCGTGCTCGCACTGAGCGTGGCCGGCATCGCCGCCTATCTTTTCTATCACTGGCTGAAAACGCCCACGCTCGCGGGCGCGAAGATCTACGATCAGATAGATGGCTTTCGGCTGTTTCTGATTACCGCGGAGAAGGACAGGCTCGAAGCGCTCAATTCACCTGGCGTGACCCCGGACGTCTTCGAGAAATTTCTGCCCTATGCGATTGCGCTCGATTGCGAGAATCAGTGGAGCAAGAAGTTCGAGGCGGAGGCGGCCGCCGCAGGAATCGTCCCTGACGCGCGCGGCAACTACTACGCGCCAGTGTGGTACTCCGGTGGCTCGTTCGACCGCCTCGGCACGACGGGCTTTGCGGATTCGTTGGGCGCGTCGATGGGCGCGGCTGCCGCCTCGGCGGCAACCGCGCCGGGTTCCAGCTCCGGCAGCGGTGGCGGCGGCTCCTCCGGCGGAGGAGGGGGCGGCGGAGGAGGGGGCGGATGGTGAGTTTCCGCGGCCGGCTTTAGCTCCGATTTCTTCGTCGCCGGCAGCATGTGCACCCGCATAGGAATCCTGCGTCAGCTGGCGGTGCCAGTGCTCGAGTCAGGCTTGTGCGGCCGCGCGTTTCGGGCGAATGGTTGGCCGGTGCGTCGATGCGAAGGGAAAATTTCATGCGCGCTTCAATCGTGATCGTCGGGGCGATGGCCGCTTGCCTGCTGCTGACGGCTTGCGATCAGAACTCGTCGAGCAAGTCCAACGACGTCACCGTCTCGGGCCATGACGGCAATCTCACTATCTCCGCCAACGGCCAGAAATTCACGATGAAGGCGGGCGACGGCAAGAGCGGCAATTTCACCATGTCGGGCGACAACGGCCACTTCACGATGAAGGCTTCGGACGGGAAACAGAACGTCGAGATCAACGCGAGCGGCGACACGACGAATCTCAAACTGCCGGGCTTTGTTGCCGTCTATCCAGGCGCGAAAGTGCAATCGACGGTGATCGACGCGAGTGCGAGCGGCGGGGGCGGGACGTTTACATTCGAGACGAAAGACTCGCCCGCGACCGTGATCGCCTACTACAAGCAAAGGTCCGAGGGTGATGGTCTTGCCCAGGCATTGAACATGTCCACTGGCACGACGACGATGTTCTCCGCCAATTCAGACAAGGGAAAGCGCGCGATCCAGGTCGTCGCCGCCTCGTCCGGAAGCGGCGCGCGCGTCCAGGTGAACTGGTCGGGCGGGGACTGACGAGCCGTTGCAGCAACCAGAGATCCCATAGTTCTCTCATGCCCGACACGCCTCCGGATCGCCTGAGCGTCAATCCGAAGAGCCCGCATTATGACGATGCGGTTCTCAAGCGGGGCGTGGGCGTGCGCTTCAACGGCGTCGAGAAGCACAATGTCGAAGAATATTGCGTGAGCGAGGGCTGGGTTCGCCTGACGGCGGGGCGAACCGTCGACCGCGCGGGCAACCCGATGACAGTCAAGCTCAAGGGTACAGTCGAGCCGTACTTCGAAGACGCGCCGCGCTCTGACATCGGCAGCGACTCATAGACCAAAGTCCGACCCGATCCGATCGTCAGGTGGCGATGCTTCGACCTGCCAGCGCGAAGCTGAAGCTTCGCTCTCGCCGCGCTGCGCGCGCGGCGCAGCGGGCCGGCAAAGGCAGGCAAGCTCCGCACGAGGAAATCACGTTACGTCCTCCCCCTGAGCCTGGTCCCCCGGTTAAACCGGGGGAAGTGTAAACGTCAGATAGCGCACCGTTTTGCCGCGGTCCGAAAGATGGGCGCGGCCGATTTCTTCGAAGCCGAATGTGGCGTGAAAAGCATCTGATGCCGGATTGGGCGGATCGCTATTCACTTCGCAGCAGAGTCGCGTATGACCTGCGCGTTGGGCGGCATCGATGAGATCGCGATAGAGAAGCGTGGCCAGGCCCCGCTTGCGCGAAGCTGCGGCCACTACCACACGATCGACGTACACGAAGTGGTCGAAGCGGTCGGCGAACCAATGATAATTGGGCGCGACTTCGGGGGCGCGGTCGGCAAGCGCGATGAGGAACGCGTCGGCCGCCTCGGTCATCCGTGTGCGGAACGACATGGAGACAAGTTCTTCGAACGCGGCTTTCGTGAACGTGCCGATTTCGCGTTCATGCGCATTGCTGAGCGCGAGCAGCACGTCGAGATCGGCAGGGCCAAGCGCGCGAAGCATGCTCATCTTTCTTCCTCCGACAAGGCGCGTGTTTGCACCAATGCGTCTCGTGCTGCTAGAACCCGCGCGACTTCAATAACGATCCAAGGCATGACCCTGCGCGAGCCCGATAGTGGGCAAGTCTTCCCGGGACCGCGGGCGTCCCGCCCGCATCTTGGCTGGCACCAACGCGGCTACCTGCCTCATTTCGATGGCGGTGCCGTGGTGCACATGATCACATTCCGGTTGGCGGACAGTCTGCCTCGCGCCGCATTCGACAAAGCGGTCGCGTCCGCTGCAAACGAAGCGGACAGGCGCCGGCGGCTGGACGAGACAATTGACGACGGACGAGGCGCTTGCCTGCTTCGAGTTCCCGAAAACGCGGCGTTCGTCAAGCAGGCGCTTCAACATTTCGACGGCGAGCGTTATCGCCTGATTGCCTGGGTGATCATGCCGAACCATGTCCACGTCGCTATCGAGCAGACGGACGGATTCCCGCTCGGCGACGTCGTGCGCGACTGGAAATCCTTTTCTGCGGAAGCGATAAACAAAACTCGCGGGGCAAAAGGCACGGTCTGGGCGGCGGATTATTTCGATCGGTTCATTCGCGACGGGATACACTTTGCCAGTGCAGTTTCGTACATCGAAAACAATCCCGTTAAGGCGGGGCTGTGCCGGCACTCGCACGATTGGCCGTACTCCTCGGCAAACGAAAGTGCGGGCGGGACGCCCGCGGTCTCGGGTATCGGATCATGACCAAGATTGCCGGCAACGAAATCCGCCCCGGGCTTCTCATTGCGCATGAGGGCGGCCTGTGGCTCGTGGTGAAGAGTCAGGCGGTGAAAGCCGGAAGGGGCGGCGCCTACAACCAGGTCGAGCTGAAGAACATCGTCACCGGAAGCAAGCTCAACGCACGATTCCGCGCCAGCGAGACAGTGGAGGAGACCTGGCTCGAGAAAAAGGATTTCCAGTTCCTCTATGTCAGCGACGACACCCTGACCTTCATGGATCTGGAGAGCTACGATCAGATCGAACTGCCGCGCGATTTCGTGGGCGAGCAGGCGCAATTTCTGCAGGACGGAATGAAGATCCTGTTGCAGCTCCACGAGGGCAGGCCAATCTCGATCGCATTGCCGCAGCAGGCGGTACTCGAAGTTATGGAAGCCGATCCGGTCATGCGCGGGCAGACTGCGGCGCCCGGATACAAATCCGCCAAACTCGAAAACGGATTGCGCGTGGCCGTCCCCGCCTTCATCGAGCCCGGCGCGAAGATCGTGGTCTCGACGACAGACGGCGCTTACGTGCGGCGCGCCGAATAGATGCCTTATCTCTCGCCGGCGCTGAACGTGATGACGACGGCCGCGCGCAAGGCGGGGCGCGGCCTGATCCGCGATTTCGGCGAGCTCGAAAATCTGCAGGTCTCGCTCAAAGGGCCGGCCGATTTCGTCACGGCGGCGGATGAGCGCACCGAGCGCATCCTGATTCAGGAGCTTTCCAGGGCGCGGCCGGGATACCAGTTTCTCGTCGAGGAGGCTGGCGCGATCGAAGGGCCGGACAGATCGCACCGCTTCATTGTCGACCCGTTGGACGGCACCACGAATTTCCTCCACGGCGTACCGCATTTCTCGATCTCGATCGCCCTCGAGCGCGAAGGCCAGCTCGTTTCCGCCGTCGTCTACAATCCCGTCATCGACGAAATGTACACAGCCGAGAAGAATCACGGTGCTTATCTGAACGACAAGCGCCTGCGCGTCGCGGCGCGCAAACATCTGAAGGAGGCGATCGTCGCCACCGGCATGCCATATCTCGGCCGCGAGGGGCACGAACGCTTTCTCGAAGAGCTCGCGCCCATGATGGCGGCCACCGCGGGCGTGCGCCGCTTCGGCTCGGCCGCGCTCGATCTGGCCTATGTCGCGGCCGGCCGTTTCGATGCGTTTTGGGAACGCGGGTTGGCGGCCTGGGATGTGGCTGCCGGAATTCTCCTGGTACGCGAGGCGGGCGGCCAGATCAGCGATCTGGCCGGTGGCGCACGCGCCCTCGAGACCGGCGACATTCTGGCCGCCAACGACACACTGCATCCCCAGCTCCTCAAGCTGCTGGGCGCGAGCCGCCGCAGTTGAGCGCGCCGGAGCAAGTGATAGAATTCGCGATCTTTCCGGGAGACGAACGAAAGGCGATGAGACTCCAGCAAGCTTTCTGCGCATCGGCGATCATGCTGGTGATTGCAGTGTGGTGCACGCCAGTTATGGCACAGGACGATTCGAGCGCGGCTCCGGCTGAAACTGCCGCGCAAGCCACGCCCGCCGCTGACGATGAGGTGATCCACCTGCATATGCCGGTGCATCATTCTGTTCATCATCGAACGCCGCAGGCCGCCGCGCCGGCGAGTGTCGATGCCATTGGTGCGGAACCTGGCGCCACCGCCGATGTGCCTGCCGCCGCACCGGCGGAAACAGCGATTTCCTCTGCGCCAAAGACGAAGCGTGTGAGCAACCCGGCACCTGCACCGGCAATTCCCCTCTCTCTGGGAGACGAAGGTAACGAATCGCCCGCTCCGCCGCCTGTCGCCGTACCCGCATCTCCGGCACCGCACGCGGTCAAGACCGCTTCCATCCCGCCGCACGATGCTGCTCCTGCGCATTCACCTTCGCCGCACGCGGCGACCGGCGACAGCCGCGCCGCTCTGACCAAACACGGCGACGTTTTGTTCCAGAAGGGCGTCAGCGATCCCTCGCCCGCGCAATTCAAAGGCGTGAAGCTGCTGGCGGGAGATCTCAGTTCTGCATTGGAAGCGGGCGCGAGCCGCATTCAGCTCGAAGCCTATGGCGGCGCGCCGGGCGACAAATCCTCGGACGCCCGCAGGCTTTCGCTCAAACGCGCGCTCGCGGTGCGCCAACTTCTGATCGACAATGGCGTTCCCTCGAACCGCATCGACGTGCGCGCGATGGGCGGCGTCGACGACAAGGGCGCGGCGGACCGGGTCGACATCTTTGTGCGGGCGGGATGACGTTTTGCCGGGACCGCGGGCCTCCGGCCCGCAGCGGGCGGGACGCCCGCGCTCCCAGGGATTACGCCGCGGCCGCGACCCGCATGTCCACTTCCTTCGCTTCGCGGCCGATGCTGGCGAAGAACGCGACCGCCGGCGCGCTGAGGATCGTGACGGCGGCGAGCGCAAAACCGTAACTGCCATACTGCACGGCCAGCGCCGCCTGCAACGGCGCCGCATAGGACGCCAACAGATTGCCGAGCTGATAGACGACGCCCGGAAATGTGCCGCGCGCCTCTGCGGGCGACAGCTCGTTCAGATGCGCGGGCACCAGACCCCAGCAGCCCTGCACCATGAACTGCATGACAAAGGCTCCCGCCGCGAGCGCCACCGGACTTTCCGCATAAAGCCAGAACGGAATCGCCGGCAGGCAAAGCAGCGCAGCAACCATCAGCGTACGTCGCCGGCCGAATCGCTGCGACAGCGTTCCGAAAAGCAGACCACCCAGAATCGCGCCGATATTCGCAATGACGACTATCGCGCCGATCGCGTGCGGCTTCAATCCATGGTCGACCTTCAGGAACGTGGGATACATGTCCTGCGTCCCGTGACTGAGATAGTTGAACGCGGTCATCATCAGGATCGCGTAGATGGCGAGCCGCCAGTGGCGGCGCACAATGTCGAGGCTGCTGGCCGCCCGGGCATGATCGTGATTCCAGCCGGGAGATTCCTCGACATTTCTGCGGATGTAGAGCACGAGAAGCGCGGGCAGGATTCCCAACATGAAGAGTCCGCGCCAGCCGATCACCGGAAACAGCGCGCCATACGCAAGAGCTGCGATGAGATAGCCACTGGCGTAACCGGTCTGCAGGATGCCGGAGACAAGCCCGCGCGATTCCGGGCGCACGGTTTCCATGGTGAGCGACGCACCCACGCCCCATTCTCCACCCATCGCCACGCCGAACAATGCGCGCAGGATGAGAAACACGATCAGGTTTGGCGAAAACGCGGAGGCGAAGGCGAAGACGGCATAGAACAGGACGTCGATCATCAGCACGGGACGGCGGCCGTAGCGATCCGCCAGACGTCCCAGGATAAAGGCGCCGAGCGGGCGGAACGCGAGCGTGAGAAACACCGCCCTGGTCACGGATTTCACATCGACGCCAAATTCGCGCGCGATATCGGTGATGACGAAGACCAGCAGAAAGAAATCGAAAGCGTCGAGCGTCCAGCCGAGATAGCTCGCCGCCACCGTGTGCTTCTGCGCCTTCGTCCAGCCTTTCAGCGCTTGCAGCGGCATGGCGGTTCAGTTGGCAAGCCGCGCTTCGGTCTTTGCGGCGACTTCGTCGCGCGCCACGCCGGGTGCAAGCTCCACGAGCCCGAGGCCGTTTTTCGTCACATCGAAAATCCCGAGGTTGGTAATAACCCGGTCGACACAGGCTTTGCCGGTCAAAGGCAGACGGCAAGTTCTGAGCAATTTCGGATTCCCGGCTTTGTCGGTGTGGTCCATCGTGACGACGACACGCTTGACGCCGGCGACGAGATCCATCGCCCCGCCCATGCCTTTCACCAGCTTTCCCGGCACCATCCAGTTCGCAAGGTCTCCGGTCTCCGACACTTCCATGGCGCCGAGAATCGAAAGGTCGATATGGCCGCCGCGAATCATGGCGAAGCTGTCTGCCGACGAGAAATAGGAGGTTTGCGGCAGTTCGGTGATCGTCTGTTTGCCGGCATTGATGAGATCGGCGTCCACCTCGTCCTCGCGCGGGAACGGCCCCATTCCGAGCATCCCGTTCTCCGATTGCAGCGTGACGCTCATCCCTTGCGGAATGAAGTTGGCGACCAGCGTGGGAATGCCGATGCCGAGATTGACGTAAAAGCCGTCGCGCAATTCCTGCGCGGCGCGTTTGGCCATTTCGTCGCGGCTCCATCCCATTTCGGTCATCCTCCCCGAAGAGTGCGTTTCTCGATGCGCTTCTCGTAGCGCGCGCCCACGATCATCCGCTGGACGAAAATTCCCGGCGTGTGGATGTAGTCCGGATCGAGCGCGCCCACGGGCACCAGCTCTTCGACTTCGGCTACGGTGGCGTTGCCCGCCGTCGCCATCATCGGATTGAAGTTCCGCGCGGTCTTGCGATAGACGAGGTTTCCGGCGTCATCGCCTTTCCATGCCTTGACCATCGCAAGGTCGGCCGAGAGCCCGCGCTCGAGAACATAGGTTTCGCCCTCGAATTCCTTGTGCTCCTTGCCTTCGGCGATCAGCGTTCCAACGCCGGTCCTGGTATAGAAACCGGGAATGCCCGCGCCCCCGGCGCGAATGCGTTCGGCCAGCGTACCTTGCGGGTTGAATTCGAGCTCGAGTTCGCCGGCAAGGTATTGCCGCTCGAACGTTTCGTTTTCACCGACATAGGAACTCACCATCTTCCGGATTTGCCGCGTCGCCAGCAGAAGCCCGAGGCCAAAATCGTCCACCCCGGCATTGTTGGAAATGACCGTCAGCCCGGTGACGCCGGAATCGCGCAGCGCCAGGATCAGGTTCTCGGGAATGCCGCACAGCCCGAAACCGCCCGACATGACCGTCATCCCGTCGAAGAGAAGGCCGTCGAGAGCGGCCCCGGCGCTCGCATACACTTTCCTCATGTTGGGCCCCTTCGGCTTGACGCCCGCGCCATGCTTTCACCTATAGTCGTTTCAGGGCTTTAAGATCACCAGACGCGGTGCGCAAGATGGCAGCACGAACTCGAATCTCCGGCGTGAGCTCGCTCGCTGTCGCGTTTTTGGCCGGCAATTCAGCCTCTGCGGAAACGAACACGGGCCTCGCCAATATCGGCACCGGCGTGGCGATCGCGTTGCCGATCGCAGCAGCGGGAATCTCGTACTGGAAGGATGACTGGCAAGGCATCGGCCAGCTCGCCTTCACCACCGGCGCAACCGTCGGCACGGCGCTTCTGCTGGAGAAATTCGTGAAAGAAGAGCGGCCGGATTTGAGCGACAACCGCTCTTTCCCCTCCGATACGGCCGCACTCGCTTTCGCACCAGCGAGCTATCTTTGGTACCGCTACGGCTGGGAGTACGGCGTGCCCGCTTATGCCGCTGCAACGTTCTCGGGATACACGCGCGTTGCATCCGAGAACCATCATTGGTGGGACGTGGCAGCCAGTGCCGGCATCGCCTGGGGCTATACGTTCCTGTTCGTCAGGCATTGGCAGCGCGCCTACAACCTGGAATCCGCGGTCCAGGTGACGCCCCGTTCGGCGCTGGTGTCTCTGAGCTACAGGTGGTGAGCGGCGCACTCCTCCGATGGAGGAGCAGTCAGCGGTGCGGCGGGCGCAACGATCGAGCCGGCCGCGTCATTCGCTAGGCGCGGACCTTTGCCCTGGTCAGGGTTGCGGCATCGTTGAGCCACGCACGGATCGCATCTGAAGTCGCGACGCTTGCCGCCATAAGCGCGTCGACCAGATGGCTGATGGCCGCCTCGTTGTCTTCGGAGCGGCACGCCCCATCCAATGCTCGCGCCAGTTCGCAAACCATTTCGGCTCCGATGTTGCCTGCGGTGCTGGCGATGATACGCGCATTGCGCGCGATTCCGCCGCGATCGCCGCTGGCTCTCTGCTGGCGGATCAGAGCGAGATGATTGTCGGAGTCCAGCATGTAGAGAAGCAGCAGGTCGCGAACCGCGCCCACGCGCAACGTGCTCTGAAGATCTTCGAGCCTGTGGAGGTCCAGCGTGCGGGCATCTTCGGCGAGCGTCGGGGACGACCAGGCGGTCGGGGCGACGCCTTCGATGTTCCCCGGGAGACTCTCTGTCTGCGGAAGATTGTCTTCGATCGTCTTGGCCACGCGAGCGAGCTTGTGGAACAGCACTTCCGGCCGAACCGGCTTCGACACATAATCGTTCATTCCGGCATCGAGGCATTCCTGCTCTGCCCGGCCATGACGTCGGCTGTCAACGCAATGATCGGGATGGAACATTTGGGCCAGGGCAGCTTCCGGATTTCTCGCGTTGCGCTCTTGCCGTCCAGCTCCGGCATTTGTGCGTCCATGAGCACCACGTCAAACGCACTCCGGCGCATTGCCTCAATTGCCCGACGGCCGTTGTCGACCACCTCGATCGCGTGACCGGCCTTTTGCAGGAGCGCCACCGCGAAAGTCTGATTGATCCGGCTGTCTTCGGCCACGAGAATGCGCAGAGGCCGCGCCGACACGGCGTTTGCTTCGACTCCGGCGGGGGGCGGGAGCGCGCGATACAGTCCCACCCTGCTATCCGAATTCAAGATTTCCTTATCGAATTTTCCAAATTCGAGTTCGGAAATGTCCAGAAGGTTGCTCACGATGCCCACGAGCGACGTTCCGGATTCGATCACGGTCTTTGCCAATTTGCGCTGGTCTTCGTTCAATGGCGTGTCAAGCAGAAGGGTGGCCATCCCGAGCACCGCATTCATCGGGGTCCGGATCTCACGACTCATGTTGGCGAGAAGCGTCGACTTCGCGCGCCTGTCAGCGTCGGCGAGATCCCTTGCGGCAACAAGTTCGCGTTTCGCTGCCCGAAGATCGTGGACACTGCGGCGCAACGCTGCGGCTTCTGCGATGGCTTCGCGCAACCGGCGAATCGCCTGCGCGCGGCCGTTCAGGGTGATCGCCGTGATGCAGGCGAAAAGGCCGAGAAGACCCGCGCATACCATCAGCGCCAGAACATTCTGGCCGACGAGATGGTCCAGGACGCGAAACATGATGATGAATCTAGGGGAGCGTGGTTAACTCTCAGTCAATCGAACGGACGGAGGCGCAAAGGAAGGAGTCTGGCAAATGCGGATAATCGTGCTGGCAGCGATCCTCGTTCTCGCGACGGGGTCGGCTCACGCGATGCAATTAAGCAGCCCCGCTTTCGCCAATGGAGGAAGGCTTGCGCTCGCCCAGGTCAACAACCGGTGCGGCGGAAGCAATCAATCGCCCGTCCTTGAATGGACTGGCGCGCCGCCGGGGGCGCACAGCTATGCGCTTACTTTGTTTGATCCGGACGCCGGAGGCGGGCGAGGGTTTTGGCATTGGCTGGTTTTCGGTATCCCCGCGAGCGCAACCGCATTGCCCGAGGGTGCTGGCGGAGGGACCGGTCTGCCACAAGGCGCGATGCAGGTCGTAAACGATTTCGGCGAGGCCGCTTATGGCGGCGCATGCCCGCCACCAGGGTCGGGCGTCCATCACTACGAGTTCACGCTCTACGCACTTGACATAGCGACGGTTCCTTCCGGAGAGCTGATGAAGAGCGGCGATCTCGTGGCCTATCTCAAGGCGCATGCCCTCGCGGCGGCGCAGCTCGTCGGAATCTATTCGCGGTGACGCAAAGGCTCATGCTTCGACAAGCTCGGCATGAGGGTTTGATTTTTGTCCTCACCCTGAGCTTGTCGAAGGGCGAGGAACGCCATCCGCTTGGGCCTGATCGTTTTGCGGAACCGCAGCGTCGGCAAGTCTGTCGATTTTTCGCAGAGGTGGAAAAAAGCGCATCCACAAGGCAACGACGAGAAGCGTGCCGATGCCCCCGACGATGACGGCCGGCACGGTTCCGATCCACGCGGCTGTTACACCGGATTCGAATTCGCCCAATTCGTTCGACGCGCCGATGAAGAGCACGTTCACCGCGCTCACGCGCCCGCGCATCTCGTCCGGGGTCGAAAACTGCACCAGTGCGTGGCGGATATAGACGCTCACCATGTCGGAGGCGCCGAGAACAGCGAGCGCCGAGAGAGTCAGATAGAAATTCGTCGAAAGCCCGAACACGATCGTCGCCAAACCGAAGATTGCGACAGCCGCGAACATGCGGGCGCCGGCAGCGCGATCGATCGGCCGGCGCCCCAACGTCGTCGCGACGAGCGCCGCCCCCACTGCCGGCGCGGAGCGGAGAAGTCCCAGCCCGACCGGCCCTGTGTGCAGGATGTCGCGCGCGAAGATGGGCAGGAGGGCGGTTGCGCCACCCAGCAACACCGCGAAAAGGTCCAGCGAAATCGCTCCCAACAAGACGGGGCGGCAGCGGACGAACCACAACCCTTCAGCAATTCGCGACCGCAGTGCGGCCTTGGTGGGTAAGCCTTCCGCGCGCCGCCGGCCGGCGAGCGTCGCCACTCCCGTTCCCGCAAAGAGAAAGCCCGCTATCGCGAAGCCGAAGGCAGCGGCCGGCCCGAGAGCGTAGAGCAGGCCGCCAAGCGCCGGTCCAACGATGACGGCAATCTGGAAAACGGACGAACTCCATGCAATGGCGCGGGGCAGCATCTGTGAAGAAACAAGAAACGGCAGCAGCGATTGGGACGACGGCCCGGCCATGCCGCGCGCGGCGCCGAACGCGATCAGCACCGCGTAGTAAGGCCAAACGAGGCGTGTCTCTGCGAACATGCCTGCAAAAAGAAGCGCTCCGCAAAGCGCCTGAGCGATGAGACTGAGCGAGAAGACACGACGCGGGTCGCTCCGGTCCGCGATGTCGCCTGCCGGCAAGGTCAGGACAAACATCGGCACGAACTGGCAAAGGCCGACGAGGCCGAGCGACAGCGGATCGCGGGTGATCTCGTAGATCCGCCAGCCGATGGCCACCGACTGCACCTGCATCGCAGCCGTCGAAAAGAACCGGCAGGCGAGGAAAAGGGAAAGGTCGCGCGGCCGGTAGATGACCGGTTCGAGTGGCGTCAAGTCCTGTGCGCCCACTCGTCGCGCGAAATGCTCCATACGTCGACCTGAAACGTCTTGCCGCCCTGCGCGATTTCGCGCTGCTCGCCTCTGGTTTCGCCGAGCCGTCGGGCGACTGCCTGGGATGCAAGATTGTCAACGTCTATGACGGAGAGGAGCCGTTCCACATTTTGCGTCAGGAATCCGTAATCCATCGCTGCGCGCGCAGCTTCGGTTGCAAATCCCTGGCCCCAATGTTCCTTTCCGAGCGTCCAACCCACTTCGAGGCCGGGCCAACCTTCCGGAAAATGAAGCCCGACACGGCCGAGGAGCGCGCGATCCGATTTGCGCTCGACGGCCCACATGCCATAGCCCCTCAGGCTCCAATGACCGGCGAGCATCGCCATGTTGCGCCACGCGTCCGCGCGCGACATGGGCTCGCCCGAAAGATAGCGCGTCACGTCGGGGTCGGCCATGAAGCGTGCATAGGGCTCGAAGTCGCTCCCTCCCCACGCACGCAAGAGAAGGCGCCCGGTTTGCAGCTGTGGAATCATCTCTTCGCGCGCATCGAGCAAGAAGGAGAGTCGATTTCTCTAAAACCCGGCCCCCCCGCGAAGCAGGCCCCTAAAAACGGCTCTTGCGCAACTCCGACGGCGACGACCCGAAGCGACGGCGGAAGGCGCGGTTGAAATAGGACAGATCGCTGAAACCAGCTTCGAATGCGATGTCGCCGATGCGTTTCCGATCGAAGGGCCGGCCGGCAAGAATCCGGCAGGCGGCGTCAAGCCGCTGATCGCAGACAAAATGGGTGAACGTCGTGCCTTCACTCTCGAAAAGCCGCTGCACATAACGCGGCGTGAGCCGGTGCCGTGCGGCGATATTGGCAATGGACAAATCGCCGTCGCTTGCATGACCGGCGATATCGGTTTTGATCGCGTGCAGACGCGCAACACGCACCCGGCGCCCTCTTGGCGGCGCATGGGCGCGGTCCAGGTGTGTGATCTCGGGCACCCCGATCCCCCCTCCTGGAACCGCGGCAGACTAGCAGAGCGGTTCGGCTCTGTCGCTTCAGTCCAGTCGATTGTCTCCAGAGTCCAAGACGGGAAGATTTTCGTGGGGCAGCCTGCCCCTTCAGCGCGGGCGCCGGCGCGCAGTTGCGCCGTCCGGCCCGGCAACGATGGGGGTTTGCATGAAAGCCATTCTTCGCTACGGCCGCTTTGCGCTGCTGGTTCCGCTGCTGATGTGGATTTTTGCGTCATCGCCTGCTCTTTCCGGTCCCAGCGTGACGCTTTCTCCGGCGAGCGGTCACCCCAAGATCAAGGTCAATGTCAGCGGCAGCGGATTTGCCGCCTATGAAGCGGTGGACGTTTATTTCGACACCACGGATCTGTTGCTCGTTTCCACCGACGGCACAGGTGCTTTCAGAAAACACCAGCTGACCGTGCCTGCAGACGCGTTGCCGGGAACGCATTGGATCACGGGCGTCGGGCGCAAGAGCGGTGACAGCGCCGAAGCGCCATTCACCGTTACCACCGCTTGGGCGGAAGTCGGTTTCTCGCCGCACGGCAAACGGAACAATCCGTACGAGAACGTCATTACCACCGGCAACGCGTCGACGCTGGAGATCGCCTAGACGGCAACCACGGGGACCTGGCGTGGCGTCCTCCCCGGCCGTATCCGACGGCGTGGTCTACGTCGGCACCGGGGATCACACGCTCTATTCGTTTGCCCTGGATGGCGGCAACAATGCCGTCTACCGCAGAAGTGCGACGCCGCCGTCCTACGCCTCGCTGCATCCCGACTACCGCCTGAAGCCGGCGAATTGAGAGATCGAGCCAGAACTTCGATTAGATTCAAAAATTTCTGCGTGCTCCTTTCCTCCCCCGCTCTTCGTGAGGGAGGTGGCGCGAGCGCAGAGAAGTGCCGGAGGGGGTGAGTCAGTACGTACTACTTCCCCCCTCCGCTCGCGGAGTTGATCCTCCGGCCGCGCTTCGCGCGGACCCGGGGCGGGCACCTCCCTCCTCCCATGCTGCTTCGCAGCTTCGCAGGACTTGAGATCAGGCGCGCCAAAGCCTTGGCAAAGGCGGCCCGCAAGCGGGGGAGGAAAGTTGCCTTCTCGGGGAAACGTGAGCCAGGATCCGAGCCGCGACAATTATTCGAACAGCGGCGACAATCGCGCCAGCACTTCGGCAACAATGCGGTCAGGGACGTGCTCCAGCATCCGCCCGTTGCGCGCACGCAAATCGAGTGCGCGCGGTTGATCGCAGCGGACGATTCCGGTGGTACGCAGCCCGGCGCCCGAAAGCGAGACCGCAAAGCCGGCGTTTCGCGCGAATTTTCCACCGCTTGTGATTGGCAACACCACGGGAACGCCGGTGAGATTGTTAAATTTCGCGAGTGTAACGATCAGCACGGGCCTCAGGCCCCGCTGCTCATGGCCAGCCGACGGGTCGAGAGAGACGAGATACACATCGCCTCGCTCCATCAAATCAACTCGCGGCCTCTGGCTGCTCCGGCTGCCCAGGCGCGATCTTTGGGCCTCCGCGTCGAAGCTCGCGTCTCCGACAGCAGCTGATCGAGCGAATAGCGCGGCCGCGGCCTTAGTTCGACAACAAGCCTGCCGCTCCTGACCGCCAAACTGACAGGAGCATCGGCTGCAAGCTTCAGCTCATCGAGCACCGCGGGCGGAATGGCCAGCATCACCGAGCCTCCGACCTTTCTGAGCTTTGCATCGTGTTTCATGATGTGCCTTAGGTTCGGCAATTATACTTCCGTATAACAGCTCCAGTCTGAATTCACAAGGAAGAAACCCAAAACGAGGGCCCCCTGCGCATCAAAGTCTCCGCGACCACTCTTCGCGCGAAATGGCCCGCGCGTCCACGGTCAAAGCGTTGCCCTCGAACACGATCTCGCGGCGCTCGCCGCGTATCTCGCTAGGCCGCCCGGCGATCGCATGGCTTGCAGCATTGCGCGTTTCGATGACGGATATGAGCTGTGAAATCTGCCGCGTCAGAAACGCGTAGTTCATCGCCGCGCGCGTGGCTTCCGACGCGTAACCCATGCAGCATCAGAGGCTGCTGTTGCGCAACTCCGACGGCGAGGAACCGAATCTGCGTCGAAACGCGCGGTTGAAATAGGACGGGTCGCTGAAACCGGCTTCGAATGCGACGTCGGCGATGCGTTTGTGATCGAAGCGCCAGCTGGCCAGCATCCGGCAGGCGTCGTCAAGCCGCCGATCGCAGACAAACTGGGTGAACGTCTTGCCTTCGTTTTCGAAGAGCCGCTGCACATAACGCGGCGACATGCTATCCGCCCGCGCGCACGGCGTTCACGATCTTCTGCGCGGCGTCGGCGAGATCGTTGCCGGAAACGATGGGCAGGCCGGAACGGGCGAGAATCTCTTTTCCCTTGTCGACATTGGTCCCCTCCAGGCGGACGACCAGCGGCACGGACAACGCAACCTCCTTCGCCGCGGCGACGATCCCCTCGGCGATGATGTCGCACTTCATGATGCCGCCGAAGATATTTACCAGAATCCCTTTCACATGCGGATCGGAGACGATGATCTTGAACGCCGCCGTGACCTTCTCGCGCGAGGCACCGCCGCCGACATCGAGAAAGTTCGCGGGCTCCTCGCCGAACAGCTTGATGATGTCCATCGTCGCCATGGCCAGGCCCGCGCCGTTCACCATGCAGCCAATCGTGCCGTCGAGCTTGACGTAGGAGAGATCGTATTTCGCGGCCTCGCGCTCGGTGGGATCCTCTTCGTCGGGATCGCGCAGCGCCGCGACGTCTGGATGCCGGAACAGTGCATTGTCGTCGAAGTTGATCTTGGCATCGAGGCAGATAACACGCCCCTCTTTTGTCACGACCAGTGGATTGATTTCGAGCAGGCTCATGTCCTTCGCGAGGAATGCGCCGTGGAGCCCTTCGACCACCCTGCCGCACTGCTTCGACAAATCCCCGTCGAGCTTCAGCGCCGCTGCAATGTTGCGGCCGACATAGGGCTGAAAGCCGGCGGCGGGTTCGATCTGGAACGTCACGATCTTTTCCGGGCTTCGCCTCGCCACCTCTTCAATGTCCATCCCGCCTTCGGTCGAAGAAATAAAGGCGATACGGCTCGTCGAACGGTCGACGAGCGCGGACAGATAGAGCTCGCGCGCGATGTTCGATCCGTCTTCGATGTAAAGACGGCGCACGATACGGCCTTCTCTGCCCGTCTGGTGCGTGACGAGCTTCATGCCAAGCATGCGTGTGGCTTCGGTGCGGACCTCTTCGAGCGAGCGGACAACCTCGACGCCACCACCCTTTCCGCGGCCTCCGGCGTGGATTTGCGCCTTGACCACCCAAACCGGGCCTCCGAGCATTTCCGCGGCGAGGACTGCCTCCGCCGCCGTGAATGCCGGCAAGCCACGCGGCACGGGTACGCTGAAGCCGCGGAGAATCTCCTTGGCCTGATATTCATGGATGTTCATTGAAAATTTCCGGCGACGAGGAAGGGCCGCACCATAGCAGCGCGACTTCTGCAATCAAGCTTTGGCCCTTTCGTCCGGTGCCGAGTGCTCCGGCTCGCCGCTGTCGTGAAACGCCCCGGTTCGCGACCGGACGTGCTAGAAACGAATCCGGCCTGATTATCCAATATAGGTGTGTGAATCCGCGATGGCTGCGCGTTATTTTTTGCAAATAACCATTTCGAACCGCGGCCCAACCGTGTGCCGGATCGGCACAGGCGCAATCCGGGCCCTCGCGGACGGCCGGACCGTATGATCCCGATATCGGACGACAATCCCGCGCGGCTCACTCCGGTCGTGACCTGGCTCGTCATCGCGCTGTGCGTGATCGTTTATCTATGGGAGCGGTCGCTGGGCCGCGAGATGGCCGCGGCAGTTTTCGTTCTGGGCTTTATGCCCGCCTCTCTGTTCGGTTTGCACGCGGCACCCACCGGCTTCGTCAATGTTTCGCCTGTCGCCACGATCTTCAGCTCGATGTTCCTGCATGGCAGCATTCTCCATCTCGCCGGAAACATGCTGTACCTCTGGATTTTCGGCAACAATGTCGAGGACGCGATGGGCCACCTTCGCTTCGCAGCCTTCTACCTGATCTGCGGAGTGGCCGCGGCATTGATGCTGGCCTTTATCGATCCGGCCGCGCGAATTCCGATGATCGGAGCGTCGGGCGCGATCTCGGGAGTGCTCGCAGGCTACGTCCTTCTATTCCCGCGGGCGCGCGTCACCGTTGTCGTTCCTCTGGGCATCATTTTCTATCCCTTCGCGCTCAGCGCCTTCTGGGTCGTCAGCTTCTGGTTCGTCCTGCAGCTCGCAAGCGCATCGCTGAGCGACCCTCACCAGCCAGGCGTGGCCTGGTGGGCTCATGTGGGTGGTTTCGGTGCCGGGCTGGTGCTCACCCCGCTATTCAAATTGCCGGGCTTCCCACTGTTCGGCCGCCCACGCCGCGGGTCCTGGAACCGCTGAGCCTCAAGCGGGCTGGCACGGCTTCTGCTTTTTAACCGGTTGGGCAGCCCAAGGCGTCGGTGAAGTGGCGCAAAGAGGGACATTGCGCCGGGGGAACGCGAAATGAAGCACCGAAACAGCCACCTTCTGATCGGTTACTGGAGCAGGCTCCGCCGCGATGGACAGATTCCGGACCAGGCCGATATCGACCCGCGTGGAATCAAGCGGATGCTGCCGAGCGTCTTCATTCTCGATGCCCACGATCCTGCGTGTCCCACCTACCGGCTCGCCGGAACATTGATCTGCGAGCGTTTCGGGCAGGAATTGAGAGGAACAAGCTTTTTTGGCCATTGGGAGGCCGCGGCGCGCGATACGCTGCAATTGCTGTCGGCGCGAGCCCTCGCTGCGAAACACGCGATTTGCCTGTCGGCGATCGGCACAACGTCGCACTGCGCCACCATGGAAATGGAGACGGTTCTCGCACCGCTCACTTTCGGTCCTGGTGCTGCCCGGCGATTTCTCGGCATTACCCAGTTTCTCGGCGACGCCACGTCGCTCGCCGGCCGGCCCATTACCTGCGAGCGTCTCACCGGCTCCGCCGCGATCCACGAGAGCGAGACATCAAGTCGGCCCAGCGAGCCGCCTTCCGCCGCACCGGCAATCAGGCCTTCGCACCGGCCGTATTTGAGACTGGTGGTCTCGCAGGACAAGGCGGCGGCGCTGCATTTCACCGCTGGCAATGGGGTGGGGAAGCTGATTTCCGCTCTCGACATCGCGCCCGCAATACGCCTCGTGCGCTAAAGTCTGATCCGACAGGATTAAGTCAGACTACAACACGAACAGACGGAAGCGGTTCGTCAGTGTCCCGATGGCTGATCGGGCTGCGGCTCTGACGGCAGCGTGGGGTGGTCGACGGGATCGTTGTGTAGAATTACGCGATTGAGATTCTGTTCGTTCTGCTGGCGCTGCAAATACGGAATTTCGTACTTCTCGATGTGATTGCGGTAGTCTTGGAACTCGGCATCGTCCTGCGGCAGGCGCTTGTCGCAGCGGTCGGGCGAAAAGTGCTTTTCCTCCTGACACCACAAGTCGAAATTCATTTCGTGGAGCGGATAGGGTTTGTCGCCCTGGGCGAATACGCGGCCCGATATCAGAACAAGCGCAACACTCGCAGTAGCGATTGCGAATTTTCTCATCCGGCATCCTCCACCGCGACCGGCGGAGCCTACACGGTGCGCAGCTACTCCGATAGCCGCCCTTGCGCAGCCGCGGAGTCTTTCTCGTCGTCTTCTTCGATATAGGCATGTTCCGGCGCAGGAGGAGTGCAGGCAAGGATTAAATCCGCACCCTTTCCGGCGGTCATGATTGTGGGCGCATTGCTATATCCCGATACAACATGGGGCATGATGGAAGCAGCGACGACGCGCCATGTGTCGGTCCCGTAAACTTTAAGTGTGGTATCAACGACGAATTTACCGTCGCGTCCCGTTTTTGCGCTTCCCACCGGATGGTAGATCGTCCCGGCTGGGATTTTTCGCCCGGGACGGAGACAAACAGGGGACGCTAACGCCTTGTTGACGTTCCCGGGCTAAATCTCCGGGGATGGATTACCCGGGAATTGGACCGTTGGCGGTCCTGTGGAACACATGAGCGCGGATGGAAAGGCCGCCTTTGCCAAAGCAAAGGCCGAGCGCCGCCGCTATATCCGGCTGGATGCAAATCTGGCCGGCCGCCTGTTTGTGCCGGGAGACGGCCGCGAGGCCGGTTGCCGGATCATCGACGTGTCGCCCGTTGGCGCGCAAGTCGCCTCCGAATTTGTCCCGGCCGTGGGCACGCCGGTCGTTCTCTATATCGAAGGGCTGGGCCGCTTCGAAGCCGAAGTCTCGCGGATTGTGGACGATCGTTTCGGCGTGCGTTTTCATTGCTCGGCGCTGAAGCGGGAGCGCGTTTCGGAGCAGCTCGCTCTGCTGATGAATCGCGGCGCCGAAAACGACCCTGTCCTGAGGCGGTATGAACGCACGGAGACTCCCGGATTCGCTCATTTCACCCGCGCCAATGGCGAGATCATCCCATGCGAGGTGCTCGATCTTTCACTGAGCGGCGTTTCGCTCAAGACGGAAACCAAGCCCCGTATCGGCGAAACCGTCGTCATCGGACAGATGTCAGGCCGTGTGGCCCGTCATCATGAAAGTGGAATCGCCATCGAGTTCGCACAGGCTCCGGCACAGAAGCAGGATCCTATGCCGATGCGGAACCGGCTCTGAGCCGCGTCACCTGAACCTCTATTGCCTTCATCTATCGGAACGGAGCCGGCGAACGGCTGAGCCGCACGTCGGCAGATTCTGCAGGACGACCCTCACCTTCAGATCGCAGATTCAATTCACCGGCCGTTTGCCCTATGACTGCCGCCTGCGGAAATGTCTCGAGGGGTGTCATGGAACTCAGTGCATCGGTATCGGCGATCGTGACGGGCGGCGCGTCGGGTCTCGGCGAAGCCACAGCCCGCGCCTTGGCGAAGCATGGCGTCAAGGTCGTCCTTTTCGATCTGCAGAAAGACAAGGGTGAAAAAATCGCGCGCGAAATTCGCGGCGCATTCTGCGCGGTCGATGTGACCAGAGATGACAGTGTTGCCGCGGGGTTCGCGGCTGCTCGCGCCGCAAACGGCCAGGAGCGCCTCCTCGTCAATTGCGCCGGTACGGGAAATGCGTTCAAGACAGCCGCGCGCGACCGCAAGACAGGCGAGATCAAGTACTTTCCCCCCGCGGAATTCGATCGCATCGTCCAGATCAATCTCGTGGGCACGTTTCGCTGCATTGCGCACGCGGCCGCCGGAATGCTGACGCTTGATCCTGTCGAGGGCGAGCGGGGTGTGATCGTCAACACGGCTTCGGTTGCGGCGCAGGATGGCCAGATCGGCCAGGCGGCTTACGCGGCCTCCAAAGCCGGGATAACCGGCCTTACGCTGGTCGTGGCGCGCGACCTGGCGCAGGAAGGCATTCGCTGCAACACGATCATGCCGGGGCTTTTCGACACGCCGCTGCTGCAGGGCGCGCCCGATCATGTGAAGCAGGCACTGGGCGCACAGGTGCCCTTCCCGCCGCGACTCGGCAGTCCGAACGAATATGCCTCGCTTGCACTCGAGATGATCCGCAACGGCTACTTCAACGGGGAATGCGTGCGCCTCGACGGCGCCATTCGGATGGCCCCGCGGTGAAACCGTTCAATCTCCGATCAGATGCAGGAGAACCTCCCGACGATGGCGTACGTCGCGGTGCTCGAAGAGATAGAGCCCCTGCCAGGCGCCCAACGCGAGCTTGCCGCGTTGAACCGGTATCGAAATCGATGTCGCAGTCAGCGCCGCCCGGATGTGGCTCGGCATGTCATCGGGACCTTCGGCGGTGTGTCTGTAGGCTCTCGTTTCGCGCGGGACGAGCCCGCGCATGAAGTCTTCCAGATCGGCAAGCACATCCGGATCGGCATTCTCCTGAATGACTAGAGCGAGATTCGTCGGGACTGAATCGGGCGGGGGATTCCCAAAAGGCCGCGAGTCAGATTCAAGGTGCTGGCTGGAGGGAGGCCAGCATGGATGGTCAGGCCCTATTCTGAGGATTTG